>Ga0307935_1000347_pt1 | contig 21439 bp, 14 predicted proteins | sample OrgLakmetageno92_FD_201827 | JGI IMG/M metagenome (GOLD analysis project Ga0307935, IMG submission 201827) | Saline water microbial communities from Organic Lake, Antarctica - #92 | ecosystem: Environmental > Aquatic > Non-marine Saline and Alkaline > Saline | place: Antarctica: Organic Lake...
AGCCGGTCAAAGTTTACATCATGGCCGGTCAGTCGAATATGTGGGGCACCGGACGCCTCAGCGGCGACGAGCCCGGCACCCTTGACACCTTGACAGGGCCGGAAGGGCAGTTCCCCAATCTCCTCGCGTCGGCTGGCGGCTACTTCGCCCGGCAGGATGTGAAATATCGCGGCCTGGTCAACGGCGTCGCCAGCGGTCTGCTGGCACCGGGCCAGGGCGGAAACTCCAGCAGCATCGGCCCGGAACTCGGATTCGGCTGGGTGATGGGCTGGCACCACGACGAGCCTGTGCTGCTGCTCAAGACGAGCTGGCCGGGCCGCAGTCTGGGTTGGGACTTCCTCCCGCCGGGCAGTCCGCGTTTTGAGGTGGGCGGCGAGACTTACGCGGGCTACGGCGATTCGCCGGAATCATGGCCCACCGGCACCACGCCAGTGCCGACGGACGAATACGGTGGCATGCATTTTGACTGGATCTTTAATGACGAGGCCGACTACGCGCCGGGATCGGCCCTCGCAGCGGATATCAATCCGACCGATATTCTGGATAATTTCGCCACCCAATATCCCGAGTGGGCGGAACAGGGTTTTGAAATTTCCGGCTTCGTCTGGTGGCAGGGCTGGAATGACGGCAGCGGCAGCGGCGATGTCTATCCCGGCCGTTACGAGCAAAATCTCGTGCGTCTGATCGAGGAACTGCGCGACTACTACGGCAACCGCTATCCGGAGAATATTCGTGCCAATACCCCTTTCGTGGTCGGCACGGTCGGCTTCGGCGGTTGGTCGCTGGGGGAGCCCCGCTTGACCATTGCCAACGCCCAACTGGCCGTCGATGGCGATGCGGGGAATTACCCGGCTTTTGCAGGGAATGTGAAGTCGGTCGAAACCCGCGGTTACGCGCGGGAGGTCGGGCCGGCCATGAACGAAATCTTCCACTACTATCAGAATGCCGAAACCTACCTGCTGGTGGGCGATGCCATGGGGCGTGCCATGCTCGAACTGCAGGACGACGAGTCGCCGCCCGTGCCCAATCCGTCTAGCTTTCAGATTTTACCCAGCCCCGCCGCTTCCGGCTCCATCGGCATGGTCGCTACCACCGCCGAGGATCCGTCCGGGCCGGTCGAATATTATTTCGACAATCTTACCAACAGTTCCAACAGCGGCTGGGTTAGTGATGCGGCATGGACCGAAACCGGACTCACCGACGGCGTGAGCTACGCCTACCGGGTCAAGACACGCGACGCGCTGGGCAACGAAGGCGACTGGTCGCCGGAGGTCGTGGCCGTGGCGGGCAGTGATGCCACGGCACCCGATCCCGACCCGCTGACCTGGGCAACCGCACCGACTGCGCTCGGCGAAACGTCCATCACTATGGCAGCAACCGAAGCGCTCGATATCAACGGGGTGGAGTATTTCTTTGAGGCGGTCAGCGGCGGCGGCAATGACAGCGGCTGGCAGGCCAGTCCGACCTACACCGATACCGGACTTACGCATAGCACCGAATACAGCTACCGCGTGCGCACCCGCGACCTCAGTGCGGGGAACAACATAGGCGATAATTCCTCCACGCTCGCCGCGACCACCGATGCCCCCGACACCACGCCGCCGACGCCCAATCCGATGGCTTTTGCCACCGCGCCCTTTGTCACCGGTGGCACTTCGATCAAAATGATCGCGGCGACCGCCAGCGACGACAGCGCTGTCCAATACTACTTCGAGGAAACTTCGGGCAATCCCGGTGGCAACGACAGCGGCTGGCAGACGGGCACGACCTATACCGACACCGGCCTGACCACCGACCTCACCTACAGCTATCAGGTGAAAGCCCGCGACGCCGCCCCAATCCCCAACGAAACCGCCTATTCCCCAGCGGCCTCGGCCACGCCGACCGTGCCGGATGAGGTCCAGGTGCTGGACACCGGCTTTGACCTCAACAACGACGACTCACCCGTTACTGATGCCGAACTGGGCAATCTCGATTTTAACGGGGCGTCCAAGCTGGTGGTGACGGTCGGTGTTAAGGGCTCGAACCTTTCGCCGGACAATCAGGCTGGGACCGTTACCTACAATGGCACGGCGATGACGCCCGCCGTGGGCAGTGCCGGCACGGGTTCGGCTTCCTGGGGCTGGGTTGGGATCTACTATCTCGACGACCCCGCCGCAGTCGGGGTGGGCGACATCGTTGTTCAAGATCCCGGCTACTCGCTGGCCGTCTCGGCGGTCGTGCTTTCCGGCACGGCGCCCGGGGTCGGGGACACCGCCAGTTCCGCCACCCAGGATTTTGTCAACCTAGACACCGCGGCAGGCTCCGTAGTGGTGGCCGGTAGTTCCGATGGCTCCAGTTCGGACAACGCGGTGGTCGCTCCACTGGTCGAAATCGGCAGCGGTGCTGTCGGATCCGGTGGTCATGTCCACGGCTATCAGGAGGTGGCCACCGCCGGTGCCTATACCGCCACCTTTCTGGTGACCGGCGACCGGCCCAGCACTGCGGGTGCTGAGTTCCGCGCTGCCCCGCCCGTGAGCACTAATACCTTCGCCGATTGGATCGCGGCCCAACCGGGAGTCAATGGCCAGACCGCGGCTACCGACGATCCCGACGGCGACGGCATTGCCAACCTGATCGAGAACTTCTTCGGCACCGAGCCCGGTGCGTTTTCGCAGGGCCTCGTCACGGGCACCGTCGACCCGGGAGCCAACACTTTCAGTTTCACGCACCCGCTCAACGCCAGCCCGGCCGATGATTTGACGGCGACCTACCGCTGGTCCACCGACTTGAGCACCTTTTACATCGACGGCGAGGCCAACACCGCAGGCACCACCACCGTAAGTTTCGTTCAGAGCGGGTCCATCGGGGACGTGGTGACCGTGACCGCCACGATTGCCGGTGCCGTTATTCCAGAGCGGCTGTTTGTGGCGGTCGAGGTCACTAATGAATAGTCTTCAGATCCCAACTTGAACAACATAAGGAAGCAAATGATTCGACTCCCCCGCATTATCAGCCTAATCGCCCTGTTCGCAGCGGCTCAAGCCATCCATGCGAAAGACGCCGCGCCACAGCGGATCCTTTGTTACGGTGACTCCATCACCGATACCGGCACGTGGGTCAAAACGGTGGACGATCACGAAAGCATTGTCGCCATCAATGCGGGCCGTTCCGGGCGCCGGGCGTCACAGGCGAAGAAAGAGCTGAAGCCCTATCTGGAGAAATACTCCGATTTGGATGCGATCATTATATTTCTTGGCGTCAATGATTTACCGGCAAGGGACAAACGTCCTGGTGACGCGAAGGTCGCGGGTTGTGTTGCTGATATCAGCGAGGCAATCGATCTGGCCATGACACGCTTCGAGGCCAAAGACATCATTCTGGTTGCCCCCTGTGATGTGAACCCAGATACGATGGACGGCCGTAATCGGCAAAAAGGATATCACGTTACATCTCCCCTGCTCGCTGAACTGGAGAAAGAATACAAGACCTTGGCGGAGAAGAAGGGAATCCGGTTTCTCAGTCTGCTGAATGTCGTGAGCGAAGAGAATTTCAAAGATGGCCTTCACCCCAACAAGGCTGGCGACGCTGAGATCGCTGAAGCAATTCTGAGCTATCTTAGAAAACACTAAGGAGCCCTGGGCCGACCCTAATCTCAAAATAGTCATCAAGGCCGTCCGAACAGACACAAAAATAATGAAGATCCAAAATATGAACCCTTGTTTAACAAAATTTCGATATTTGCTGGGGGCTTTGTCCCTCGCCGCCCTCGCCACCTTGTCCGCCGGGATGGCAACTGCGGAAACCATACCCGCAGAGCTTCCACCGGTGGATCCCGCAGCACCGGTGGCCAAAGACAAGCCGGTCAAAGTTTATATCATGTCCGGCCAGTCGAACATGCTGGGCTTCGGTCGGATTGAAGGGGCGAAATCGGTCTACTCGCGGGTCTTTTTCTCGGCCGACCCGACGGCCGCAGACACCATCATGCCAGTCAGGGGCATGGCGATGATGCGCATGAAGATTGATCCGGCCTCCGGCAAAGAGGCGGACGCTCTGGGCTCGACCGCAGCAAAAGTTCCGGCGGGCATGGTTGAAGCCCGCATCGAGATGCCAATCGGTGGCCTTTTCGAAGTGAACGTCGGTCTGGAGGACAGCAGCTACGCCGTCGCCACGGTCGACGGGCAGGAAGTTTACCGCAAAAGCGAAGGCGAAAAGGCCGTAATCACGCCCGTTCGGCTCACGAAAGGAAAGGGCCACAAACTGAGCATCACTTACGCCAAAGGCGGCTCGGCGGCGCTCTGGCTGGAAAAGATCGATCTCAAAGGCATGGGCGACCTGCGCTGGGTGGTCGAGGAACTCGGTAAATTCAAGAGCCTGATGAATGACGAAGGCGAATGGGTCGCCCGCCCGGACGTGATCCATACCGACGCCTACATGGGCAAAGGCAAATCCGAGCCCTTGAGCGCACCGGCCTGCGGTCGCGCAATCGGCCCGGAACTCGGGTTTGGTTGGGTGTTGGGTGAATTTCACGACGAGCCTGTCATCGTCATCAAGGCCGACATCGGCAACCGCAGCCTCGGCTGGGACATGCTGCCCCCGGGCAGCGAAAGCTGGGAGTTTGACGGCAAGACCTACCCGGGATACGGGCAGCGACTCGACGATAACAACCAGCTGATAAAGGCGGAGGAAGATCAATGGTATGCCGGCAGGCAATACGACGAGTACTCGACTTCAGTGCACGCGGTGCTCAATAACTTCGATGAGAAGTTTCCGCAATATGCGGACCAAGGCTTTGAAGTGGCTGGCTTCGTCTGGTGGCAGGGCCACAAGGATGGGCCGAATCCGGGCCACAATGTCCGTTATGAGCAAAACATGGTCAATCTGATCAAAGCCTGGCGCAAAGAATTCAACGCTCCAAAGGCGGATTGGACCATTGCGACGGTTGGCTTCGGGGGTGAGGACATGCCCGAGCACTACCGAAAGATTGCACAGGCCCAGTTGAATGTCGCGGATCCCGAGCGTCATCCGGAACTGGCGGGCACGGTCAAGACGATCGACGCACGCCCCTTCTGGCGTCCGGCAGGAATGTCGCCGACGAACCAGGATTACCACTACAATCACAACGCCGAAACCTATATGCTGGTGGGCGATGCTCTCGGCCGGGCAATGATCGAGCTCAAGGGCGGTGAGGCGGAGTATCCATCCGGTAAGATCGACGATTCGGTCGACTTTATTCCCGAGCTCGATAGACCCGGAGAGCAGGAAGTGGCCGAAATGCAGCCAGCTCTCAAGCCCATCATACTCGATGGGCTCATTCCCGACTTTGTCAAAAGTGCCGACGATATACCCGGCTATAGGCGCAATGGCAGACAGCTGAGTGAGATCCTTGAAAACAAAGCCCCGGAAGAGGAGCCCAGGAGGGGTGCCTACAATTTATTGTCGCAGCTCGACAAATTGATCAATTTCTACGAGTTGGCGGGTGTCGATGCTTACAGCTGGCAGGCAATTGACCCTGATGCACTGGATCGCGAGTGGCACTACTACAGCTTCGATCCGAAAGAGCCCGCGCCGACGAAGGGGACACTGACACGCTACCGTGAAGTCAGTTTGCCCGAGGGCATGGATCATTGGACTGCCGTCGATTTTAATGCCGCGGACAAAGGCTGGAAGACCGGCCAGGCACCCTTCGGTCAAAACGATGGCGAGCTGGAACCGATTCTCAGCAATTGCAATGTGAGTCACTGCAAGTGCGACATGATGCCCAACACCAAATGGGAAAAGGAAGTACTCCTCATGCGCACCACCATGAAAATGCCGGAGTTCAATCCCGACTACCGCTACCGTTTGGTGGTCGGTGGTGCCGGACACGGCTGGAGCGGCGAAGGTTATGCGCTCTACATCAATGGTGAGATGGTCAGCGAGATGGACATGGGTTACTACAAACGCGGCGGCGATCCCCGTGGCGAGTATCTCTTTGAAGAATTCCAGAAGCAATACGGCGGCAAGGAAGTCACCGTGGCGCTCAAGGGTTTCCTGCGCATGAGTGGCCACAAAAATCGTTCAGCTCCACCCAGTGGACATCTGAACGCATGGGTCCAAGCGGCCAAGCTACCACCCATGCTGCCCGAAATGGAGGCCGAAGCATCCGACAATTAACCGACTTACAGGCCTCTCCTCTATGGATGAAGCAGTGATTTTTCTCCGTGTCTAAACAGGCAGCCGGCGAATCCGCTAGAGGCCACAAAAACCAACCCCCAAAGAAACTATTTATGAAACGCATTGTTCTCTCCATTCTCGCAGTCTGCCTTGGTGGCAGCCTCGCCCCGGCAAAAGAAAGCTATTACGCGGAACCGCCGCTCTTTCACTATACTCCCGATCCCAATGCCTCGACCAATACGATCGGCCGACTCGGCCCGATCGGGCTCGGGCTGGAGCTGCGCAAGCCCAACTTCACCATGTATATCGACAACGTGGAAGAAGGCTCGCCCGCCGCACAGACCGGCAAACTGAAGAAAGGCCAGATCATCGAGTCGATCAACGGAGAGGTGCTCAAGGATATTGACCCTCGCGTTCAGCTCGGCAACCTGATCACCAAAATCGAAGCAAGCGACGGCGTGATCCGTATGATGATCAAGGACAAGCCGAAGGCGGAGGCCTACCCCGTCGTGTTCAATATCCCGGCACTCGGTGCCTACAGCGACACTTGGCCCCAAAAATGTGCCAAGTCCGACGCCATCGTTAAAGAAATGTCCCAATTCCTCCGCGAAGCGGACAGTTGGGGCTGGGGCGCGGCCTTGTTTTTACTTTCGACCGGTGAACCGGAGGATTTGGCCGAGGTCCGCCGACGCTTCAGCGGCAAGCTGGGCACGGATAATCCCGGTCACCCCTGGTCGATCGGCTACACCGGCATCGCGATTTGCGAATACTACCTCAAGACCGGCGACAAGAGCGTGCTGCCCGCCATCAAGAGCCGGCATGACTACCTGCTAGACACGGTCTATAATGACGGCTGGATGGGACGAGGAAGCGCGAGTTTCAGATACATGGCTGGCGGCCATCTTAATGCAGCGGGCCTGCACGCCGTGACCTTCCTGTTGATGGCCAAGGAGTGCGGCGTAGACGTCAACGAGGAATTCCTGGAGGATACCTTCCGGCACCTCTACCGCTACGCCGGCCGTGGCAATGTCGCTTACGGCGACCAGATGCCTGAAAGCGGGATGACCGACAACGGCAAGGTCGGCAAACTGGCCTTTGTGCTTCAAGCGGCCGCGAACCTGGCACCTGAGGATAAAAAATCGATCTACGAAAGCGCCCGCGATATCAGTGCGACCAAGAGTTTCTACAACACTTCCTGGCTCTTCCACGGGCATACCGGCGGCGGCATCGGCGAGCTCTGGCGCGGACCCGCCATGGGCATCGTCAAAGACAAACGCCCCACCCAATACCGATCCTTCATGGATGAGCGCCGCTGGATGTATGAGCTGGCCCGCACCCACGAAGGCTCCTTCGGCTGGGCCGCCGGAAAGAATGTGAATTACACCGCCATCAACAGTGACAGAAGTCCCAACGGCAACTATATCCCGCTCATTTACACCCTGCCTCGTAAAGAGTTGCGCATCTTCGGCGCACCCGCGACTGAGTATTCCCATACCTATGAATTGCCGGAACGCATCTGGGGCACGGCTGCCGACGATGCCTTCTACTCCCTGGAACCGGGCGAGTATGTTCCCGGCGAAGCAATGGACATTTCGTTGGAGACGATTCCCAACAGCGCATCCATGGCGATTTTTGCGCACATCAAGAATAAAGACTGCCCTGAAACCGTGCTGCATGCTTACGCCTTGCACATCGACCAGGGCATCCGTGACTCCACCATGGGGCAGATTAACAAGCGGGGCCTGCATGATATCATCATGAAGTTGCTCAAGTCCGAGGATCCGCGTGGTCGCCACTCCGGCCTCATGGGGGTGAGCGCGCTGCCCAAGCCCATGTCCGACGAAGTGGCCGGCATCCTCACCGACATGATTGAAGATGAGGACGAGTCCTGGTGGGTCGTGATGAAGGCCCTAGAGGAACTTCAAAATGCCAGCGCGGATCAACTCGCTCCCCACGAAGCGGCGATCGAAAAATGGTTGAACCACGACGACTGGTGGCTGCAGGCTTGCGCTATTCAGGCTGCGGGACCGCTGGTGACGGACAAGCGCTTTTACAAGCGCTTCATTCCCATGATCGCCGAGATCATGGCCACGAGCCCGAGGGCCGGCATGCCCGGATATTTCGTCGATACTGCCAAGCTGGCCCGCAATGCCGATAAAGCGATCCAGGAATTCGCCAAGAAGCACTTTGCACAGGCCTATGCGGAATACCCCGAACAAATCTCCGCCCCCGGCGGGCAGGACATGTCCGACGGCACCGAGTATATGCTCCAGCACGCCGCAAAGGCCGTCGCCCAAACACCGGGCGGATTGGATGCGCTCTACGCGGTGGCCAAGCAGCGCTTTCCCGGGATTTCCCTCCCGCATAAAGAGCTTTATCTGCAAGCCGACCCGAAGCGCCTCGGACCTGAACTGCAGGAATCGATGAAGAAAATCATTCTGGAAGACCTGATTCCGGAATATATTGGTAAAGGTAACCACCCCGAATCCAACCGTGGCTACCTGATGAACGAGGCCACCAGCAGCGAACCGATTGATTGGAATTTCTACTACAAAGAACCACGGATGGCGGGGCTGGTCGACTTGTATCAGCGCGCCGGAATCGATGACTACAACTGGCAGGACTATGGCCCGAAGTGGAACGAAATGGCCTGGAAATACCACAGCTTCAACCCGCCTGAGAAGAAATTACCCGGAACCGGCACCCGCTACCGTGAGGTAACCCTGCCCACAGGCATGCAGGACTGGTATATGTCGGGCTTCGACCCGGCCAAGCATGGGTGGAAGACCGGCAAGCAACCCTTCGGGCAAAAGAATGGCGAACTGGTCGACGGCCTGCGCGGCTGCGGCTATGACTTCTGCCGCTGCGACAACCCAATGCATACACTGTGGGAGAACGAAGTCTTGCTCCTCAATGGCGAATTCCACTTCCCTGAATTCAAGGAGGGCTACCGCTACCGCATCCTGGTCGGCGGCATGTCTCATGTGAATGCGGGTGACGGCTTCAAAGTCTACGTCGAGGGTAAGGAAATGTTCGAGCGCGACGAAGGTGTCGGCCGTCGTCAAGGAGGCCGACCGCTCACCTACCACATCGACAAAACCTGGTGGCCGGCTTTCCAAAAGAATAAAACCACCATCGCGGCAAAGAGTTTCCTTCGAATTGATCAAAACGAAAAGCGCCGCCACTTCTCGATCTGGCTGCAGGAAATGAAAGCACCGCCCATGGGGCGCGACGTCATTCTCCACTCAGCGACCAAGACGCCCATGCGTTCCGCCGCATGGCAGTCGATGCAAGACACCATGCGCAATACGGGTGAAGACGAAGACAAATATGTCTGGGATGGTGAGTTTGTGCCCAACGCAAAGATTCAAGGTTCCTGGACCCAACTCGGCCAGGTGCAAACGATGGACGAATTCAAACCCGGCGACCGGATCCACCGTGATCAACGGGCGCGCTACCAGGAAATCACGTTCATGGACAATGGTGCCACCGACGACGGCCTTGTCATCTGGACCGATGGCATGCTCCTCGACCTGCGAAAGAACGAGGCACTAAAAATGGCTCCCCGGACAATCAACGGTATGGAATATCTCTTCATCGAGGCCGGTGGCTTCAACACCAAAAACGGCCCGGATTGGAAAGCGCCTCTCTACGTTATGAAACGCAATCAATCCACCCGCTAACTGGCGTCAACGTTGGTCGAAGACCACAAGCGCAAGTCGAAGGGCGAAGCGTATAATCCTAAAACCGGTAGTTCCTGTTGCCTCATAAACACTGTAGCGACCCGGTTTTGTAAGAGCCCCCCAATTGGCACGGGTGCAATACAGAATTTTTGGACAACCGGCGATCCGTATTCAGGATGACCTATTCTGCTGATGTCAGGTCCATTCGGCACCGGCAAGTCCATGCTGGCCAAACGCATCCCCTCCATCATACCGAACATGACCAAGGGAAACGCGATCGAAACCACCAAGATCCACTCCATTACCGGCACCCCCGATACCAGGAAAAAGGCCGCTGCATGCGGTTGCATGCACCTACTTCCTGCTGTCACGGACGGTAAATTTTTTTGGCCTACGCGTGCCCGTATCGACAATGAATCCCAGATTCTTGCTGGTGGCGTCGAACCACCGGGATTTTTTCATTACCTGCATGAATTCCTGCGCATCCGGAGGCTGATTTCATTGGGGTCAGGTGTTTCATTTCAACAATTTCCAGATCCCCAGATACCCTCGAAGAAGCTCGAACTGGGACTTCACCTCGCCCTGCCCGACAAGCGTGCGGTGTCTTTCGTAATCCTGAGCCTCCCTGCATAGCCGAGCCGCAAGGATTGCCGGATTAGACCAATTATTCTGATATTCATTAGGGACAGGTGTCGTATTTTAACATTTTCTCTCCCCTCACCGCTGAAACCCTTGGATAGCACGACATGTGGACAGACAAACTGAACCAAGGAGGCGAAAGCTTGGATCCTCATCACCGCCATCGTGCTGGATGTCATCGTCCTCGGAGCATTTCTCTGGGTGAAATTTCAGTCCGACAGACCCCTAACTTGATCGCCCCGCCTGATACCATTTGAACCTCCCACCCCCTCTTCAAGAGGAAATTCTGCTTGATCACCTGTCTACATTCACTCATATTGTAAACATGAAAACTGTGACCGTTTCAGCCCGTTTGGAAGCGGAGGAAGCCGACCTTCTCGCGACGATGGCCCGACTGGAAGGCTGCGACCGATCCTCGCTGATAAAAGCCGTGCTCCGAAGAGGGATGCGCGAGATCCGGATGGAGCGGGCCTGCACGGCGTTTCGTAAAGAGGAGGTCACTCTGTCCCGAGCGGCGGAGCTGGCCGGGGTCGGCCCATGGGATTTCCTGGCTCTCGCAGACCGGGAGAAGTTGAATCTTCATTACGACGTCGATGAGCTTGAGGCCGATCTGGAGACCCTCAACCAGGTATGAGTGGTGGAAAAAACGGGGCGGTGGTCTGCGATACCAGCACGCTCATTTTCCTCGCCAAGCTGGACTGTCTACACTTGATTCCAGCACTTCTGGGAGAGGATATTCTCATTCTTCAATGTGTCGCGGACGAGGTTCTTTCTCCTTCCTGCAATGCCTCGGAAAAGCTGAGGCTTCAGGACTTTTTCAAAACGATAACTATTGTCGATGACGGCCACTGCGCCTATGAATCGCAGACTTTAAGTCGTTCGGATTGCCTTACCTTGACATACGCCGTCGCGAGCAAGGCCGCTTGGCTCCTCGTTGATGAACGCCTCCTCCGCAGAATTGCCATGGAAGAAGGACTGAGAGTCGTGGGCTTCCTCGGCCTGCTGATCCAAGCCGCTGACAAAGGACTCATGACCAAAGCTTCGGTCATGGGACGCATCGAGAGCGCAATTTCGGATCACGGAATGCACATTTCCATCAACCTCTATCGGAAACTCGTGGATCTCTTGAGCAAATGATTTTCGGAATGGTCATCGCCCTCATGACCATGTTCGTCGTTTCCGTGCTGTTCTGTATGACGAAGGAGTTTCGTGGGAAAACAGGTAAATGAGAATTCCGCCAAGACGGAACACGGACTTCAGTCCGCCTAGATTCAGGTATTTTACGGCCGAATTAGTGAAAATATTTAGATGCAACACCTAACCCCAATGAGAGAGTGGCTTCGCTTGATTGGGTGTATTCGCTGAGGCTCATATGGTTTTACGACCTCGGCGTGAAGCCGCTTCCCATTCCCGACGTCCGCTAGACCCCGCGTTTCACCGGCCCCATCGTCCCACCTTCGATGAAATTAGCTTTTGTGAACGTCTGGCGTCTATCCGTTTTCCCAATACTGATGTTGGCCGCCCATTTCACAATGCGCCGCACCACAGGTTGAGTCTCCCAACGGATGTGCGCGACGCTTGGATTGCACCAGAAGTAATCCGGTGCCCTGTCATTGCAAATCAAAGACACATCCTCGGGAACCCGAAGCCCACGCTTGGAAAAAAACTGCTGCGCGGCAGGAAAAAACTGTGTTTCGTCAATAATCACCGCAGTCGGCGGCGAGACCGCGAACAGGGAATCAAGGCAGTTGTGAAAGCCCTCAACCGTGCTTTCCCAATGCGGCAGATGGTAAGGTCCCGGCGAGATGCCGTGGCTAGTGAGTTCACTTAGAAAGGCCCGTTCGAATGCTCCCGGCTCCGGCAACCGTCGCTCGGTCCGTGTCATTAGCACGATGCGCCGGTGACCCAGGGAAACAAGAGAGCGGACAGCCAGCGAAATCGCTTCCTGCTTGTCAGGCCCGGTCCCGGCAATGGCCACACTCCGGCGTCTGCCAAACAACGCGAAAGCCGGCTCCTCTCGTGCCGCGAACCATTCCAGCACCTCGCCGGAGCCGGATTGCACCACCCAGGCATCCGCTTTCGTCCCAGCCACGAGTTCTTCAACCTTGCCGACATCCATCCCCATCTCCAGAAAAGATTTGGCAGCCAAGAACGCGGTGAGTCCCACCTCGTTAAGCTGGTGTTGAATCTCAATCAAATAGTTATCACCGCTCATCGCAATCGGCTCGTAGGGCAGGATCGCGACCCTCATGCCTCTCCTCACTTCTGCTTCCATCTGGACGATACGCCGTCCGCGCCGCCGTCCCTGGTTCTCCAAAAAGCCCTCGTCCTCCAGTTGCTGCAGCGCAGTCTCAATGGTGTTGCGACCAATGCCGAGCTCCGCCGCCAACTTGTCTCCACCCGGCATCAATCCACTCCAAACCCCGGCCGCCAACCTGCCACGCAGGTATGCCGCAGCCTGTTCGCTGGCGGTAAGAATTCGCAAAGGTTCCATGGATAAAACCCTTTTATCTGGTTTCAGGGGTAGATGGGAAGACCAAAAAATTTATTAATGGGCCCAAAACCGGTGTATGGTCTTAGCAGTTGACTTAAAAATCACAAATCACCCCCACCAAACCCTGTAAAAAGATGAAACGACTCACTCGTAACCTCGCCGCCGCCCTCGGGCTCGCGGCTTTCGCCAGCTCCGCTAATGCAGCCGCATTAATCTACGAACCTTTCGCCCAGGATACCTCAGGAACTGTTAACCTTACTGGTAAGGACGGTGGAACCGGACTGAATACTTGGACATCAGGAAATACCACTGCTATCCAACCCGAGGGCTTATCGTATGGCGATTTGCAACATACCGGCGGCGAACTCAATATGACAGGAAACAACCTTGATGTGTTCGTTACCACAACTTCAGCTATAGCTGATGCTGGCCTCCTCGCAAATGGTGCGACACTCTGGTTCAGCTTCATGTATTCTAAAACTGCCAGTAATGGCGGAAACGAAAAAGGCGGATTTGCTTTTGGCTCAGAACGTATTGATGGCGCATACAACGGAACGAATATGATCAATGGTGGTAATGCTATCGGTGCTTACATCACTGGCGGAAACGTGCGAGCTGCCAGCTGGAATGGGAATGGTGGCGGTGCCGGTGGCACAGGAATTGCGGCCACAGATAACAATACGTCCTACATGATTGTGGGACAAATCAACTGGGGTGCTACCGCTGTTGATAACGAGACGATCACCCTCTACTTTCAGGACACTGCGAATCTTAGCACTCTGTCATCATCTGTCTCAACAAGTAGCATGACTGGCGTCGATCAGACTTTATTCGACACCGTTAGTATGACCACGCACCAATCTCAAGGCACGGTTACTTATGACGAAATCCGCTTCGGTGCGACATACGCCGATGTGTCGCCTGCGGGAGCCATCCCCGAGCCATCCGCTGCTCTCCTCGGCGGAATCGGCGCTCTGCTTCTCCTGCGTCGCCGCAGGTAACAGTTAGCGCTTGAATCTTTCAAAGCAAAACCGGAATGGGCCCAGGCCCATCCCGGTTTTCTTCTGTCGTGTAGGCAGGCGGTCGGCGGGACCGAGATCGACTGCGCTTGGCCTTTGACTGCGGTGATCCTTCGCAGCCAACTTGTCCCAATCGGGCATCAACCCGCTCCAAATCTCGGCCGCCAACCTGCCACGCAGGTATCCCGCCACCTGTTCGCTGCCGCTTTGAATTTGTGAGAATCCCACGAATAAAACCTAGTTTCACGGTCAGGTGAAGGGAGTGAAAAAGAATTTGCGAAGACACAAAGCTGCGGTAACTTGTTAAGTGAGTGAAAGTTCCCAATGAGTAACAAGCTCCAACAAACCCCTAAAAACATGAAACGATTTGCAAGCAAGCTCGCCGCCAGCCTCGGATTTGTGGCTCTTACCGCCTCCGCAAATGCGGCGACCACTTATAACGAAGGCTTCGAAACCACTACCGCCGGTAGCGTGCCTACAGGTTGGACCGCAACCAATGATGCCTCAGTCGCCACTGATTCCATCATAGCCAGAAGTGGTTCGAACTACCTGACCATGGGCACAAGGAACTCAAACAGCGCGACCACCCAGTCACTTAGTCTCTCGGGAGCCACCGAAGCAACCATCTCATTCTATTGGACTACCACCGGCACCTATGGCTCTGCATTCGGGCGCGTTCCACAAATAGAATACAGTAGTGACGGCATTAACTTTGCCCAAATCGGTACAGTATCAGTCCCTAGCTCCAATAGTGGGACACGACCCTACACGTTTTTCAGCCAGACCATCGACACTTCTACGAACGGTGGAACCTCATTCACCGCGAATAGTAAGTTCAGGTTCGTAGGCGACAATGATAGTGGTGGTGGTGGTGCCCCTTTCATCATGGACGATCTTTCAATCACTTCAAATGCTGTCATCCCCGAGCCATCCGCAGCTCTCCTTGGCGGAATCGGAGCCCTGCTTCTCCTGCGTCGCCGCAGGTAAGCGGAATTCGGAGAGATATACCAATCAACAACACGCGGCATCCTGGCAACAGGCCGCCGCGTTTTTGGCTTACGGAGCGGCGTCTCTCCGAGCGCCGGATAAGAACGGAGCAAATAGCAAGGCTTGTGCAGGCGCGGAGCGGCGTGTCTCTGACCGCCGGATAAGAATGGAGGAGATGGCTAGTAGAGGGAATAGCTTGGGTTGTGCAGGCGCTCAGAGAGACGCCTCTCCGTGCTGGGTTGGCGATGAGGTGGTGGCAAGTGGAACCCCCGTCACGGTCTCAAGACGTGGGAAACCACTTGTGGTGATATCCCCCATCCTCCCGCAAGATCAGGCGGATCGGCTGGATATCATCACCGCGATGAAGAGCTGGTAGTCCACAGCCGGGATGGACGGCCATGATTTTCCTGATGTCTGGGAGGAGCGGAGTGCCTCCGCCGGAAATCCACTCCTCGGCGTCGCCTGATCCGACTTCGCTTTTCTTCGTTATCTGCGGCGTGTTCCATATCCAGGGCTTCGTGAATTATGCTTAATGGCGGTGACTTTGACCTGCGAAGGTGAAACACGGAAAAGGAAATGATAAGGGAAGCGAGAAAGATTATTCCTCCGTCTGCCGCTTGCGTCGAAATGATGCCGTTCCGGAAACTGACGTGCATACTCTACGGCTTCGGTAAGCTCGCTCCAAAAATCATCTGCGAGCTGCCCCGAAATCTGTGAGTAGAAACCCAAGATCTCAAGAAGTTCTTTCTGCACGCTAGGATGGTATCGCAATCCCCGCGTCACCTCCCCACCGCTTGTCTGAGTTCTTCGTGCGTCAATAGTGTAACACTCCCGGAATCCATTTCGGCTTCGCGCCGCTCAACCTCGTCGTCGTCGGGTCCGGGCGGGCATGAGCGAATTCCTGCAAGCAAATGAGCCGCGAGACCCGCTTGATCTTCATCTGAGAGCTGATCCGCAACCTGAATTACTTCTACAAGCGTTTTCATGGGTAGAGCGTTGCAGAATAGTCGGGATTCGTCAATTTCTTAGCAACGTCTCTGGAGCGGCTACCGGGAATTGCTGGTGGGACGTCTCGAAGTCCTGGAAACGGGGCCGAAAGTCTGGGAACGCTTTGCCGGGATGAAGGCGCGCCAGAAAAAAATCGGCCAAAAGGTCGGTGACCTCGATCTCCTCATTGCGGCAACCGCCTCTTCCCACGGCCTGACCGTAGCCACCCTGAACCATAGCGATTTCGAGAGGATCGAAGGTCTCGCATGGGAGAACTGGGGAACCTTGGGATAGCATGGCTTGTGCAGGCGCGGAGCGGCGTGTCTCTGACCGCCAATCGGAGCGAAGCGGAGATGGAGGGACACGGGAATCCAAGCATATCCCTCAAATAAGAATGGAGGAGATAGCTTGGACGGAGAAGGAGATAGCTGGGCTTGTGCGGGGCGCTCGGAGAGACGCCCCTCCGTGCCGGGCTGGCTACGAGGTGTTGGCAAGTGGAACCCCGGTCACGCTCATTCGGGTCAGGGCCTCATTTTAACATTTTCTCTCCCCTCACCGCCGAAACCCTTGGATCGCACGACATGTGGACAGACAACCTGAACCAATCATCACTACCAGAGAAACCGGAACACGGACTTTCGCCTATCTGTATCTGGGGCATTTTACGACTGGGTTCGTGAAAATGCTAAGATGAGGCCCTGACCCGAATAAGATATAAACTGATCGCTCGAAAGCAGACTAACAAATTGTTGTTTTTGTTCCATTGGTTACACGTTTTTCCAGGGCATACGCCCAGTCTAATGTGTAACCTATGTCCTCGGTTCATACCGGAGGGTTTGAATTCCATGCCTCCAAATGCGGATTTCAGGATGACCAAAGAAATTCAGCCACAAAAAGCACAGAAGGCACTAAACTCTGCATGAGAAAATTTGTATCTTTCGTGGCCGATCGAATCCAAATTCCTGATACAGAAACTTAAATCACCTCCGGGGCCACGGATTTGGGCTTTGAAAGATCACCGTGTTACGTGTTGTATTACGGGATATGAAATTCCCCAATTCGCTCTCGAGTTTAAAAGTTATTTCCCTCACGGCCATTGCCAGTGCCGGCCTGGTCCCGCTGTCCGCAGCCGAAGAGAAGCCGATCAAGGTGATAATCATGTCCGGTCAGTCGAACATGGTCGGGTTCGGCAATGTGACCAGTGGTGGTTCGCGCTGGGGTGACCAATTCACCGGAGCGGTCGTGTCGGCCTACGAGGGCAAATACGATACTGAAATCGATTACGACAAAAAGGAGCCGTTGAAGACCCTCGAGCTCGAGAAATTCGGCGGCGTAAATCCGACCCCTTATCCGGAAGAGGGTGATACCTACGTGACCCGGGGATTTTTCCAGCCCGAGGAAACCGGAATTTACAAGTTCAAGCCCGGCCATGGCGACTACATGCACAACATCATGGAAGTCGATGGTAAGGAGGTTCACCGCAAAGAAGCCGGCGGCGAGCGGATTTTCACACCGATCAAGCTGAGTGCCGGGGAGAAGGTGCCGTTCAAGATCACCTATCTCACAGACGACGCCGGTGGGCTCGGCTGGATTGAGCGCATGGACTTGCCGGGTTCGCTGTCTGCTGCAGTGGGTTACGGGGGTAAGTATCCCTACCTCATGAATGATAAGAACGAGTGGGTGAAGCGGGATGACGTTTATTACAAAGGCGTGATCGCCGCAGTAGGGAGCGATTGGCTCAACCCACTTGCAGGTGGTGGCAGGATCGGACCCGAACTTGGGTTCGGCCATGTGGTGGGCAACCACCTCGATGAGCCAGTGTTGCTCCTCAAGTCATCGCAAGGCAACCGCGCCTTGGGTTGGGATTTCCTGCCCCCGGGCAGCGAGCGATACGAATATAACGGCAGAATTTACGCAGGCTACAAAGACTCGCCGATGTCCTGGGAAAAGGGCACCGAACCCGAGCCGATCAAGTGGTATGCCGGCAAAGAATACGATGAATGCTTCACTGCCGCCCACGAAGTGCTTGAGAATTTCGACGAGAACTTCCCGCATTGGAAGGGACGTGGTTACGAGATTGTCGGCTTTGCCTGGTGGCAGGGTGACAAGGATCGCTACGACGAAGGTCTCGCCGCGCGCTACGAGAAAAACATGGTGCATCTGATTCGCAGCCTGCGCACGGAATTCAAAGCTCCGGACGCCAAGTTCGTGCTCGCCACTCTCGGACAAACGCCAAAGGAGAATGCGGCCGATAAAAACGAGAAGATGATTCTCGATGCCCAGCTTGCGGTGGCTGGAGACTCTGGCAAATATCCTGAATTTGAAGGCAACGTCGCTACGGTATACACCCATCCCATGAGTCAGGGCGGTGCGTCCAATGCCCATTACAGCCGCAACGCCGAGGTCTACATGGATGTCGGTCTGGCAATGGGTGAGGCCATGACCGGAATGCTCGAGAAAGAGTGATTCGAGCTCTAAGGCACATTTCCGCTCCGTAGGAAGCTCCACCGGATTCACCATGGGCATTACTCTTGCCGAGCTGGCGATATCGACTCGCCTCCCACAAAACGAGACTGAATCAACTTTTGCCGGTGACCCACCTTTCCGTTCGCCAGGCCTTCCACCCAGTTGACGACCTGCCGCACCGCTTCTTGGAATTCCCATTTGAAGTGGGGGATGGTGGGATCGCACCAATCGTAATGTTGGTGGTAAGCGGTGCTGATCAGCGTGACATTCCTGAATTCGCGACCACGGCGGCGAGCCAAGTAGTTTTCTACCGCTAAAAGATGGGCATTGTCCGTGATGAAAATCGCCGTGGGCGGCGTGATTGCAAAAAGGCGATCGAGGCATTGCCTCAGGCCCTCGGTCGTCTCCTCCCAGTCGGGGAGGTTGTAGCTGCCGGTTTCAATACCCTGTGCTTGGAGTAGATCTAGAAAAGTCTGCTCAATCGCGCCGTAGCTGGATCCCCTTCGTTCTCCTCGTGTCAGCATGACTATTCTTCCATGCCCTAGAGTGAACAGTTTTTGCAGCGACTCCCGCAGAGCAGGCAACAAGTCCGGTCCGGTGCCCGCGATCGGCAGCTTGGTCATGGTGCCGAATAGGGCGAAGGTCGGGATCTTTTCTTGCGCGAACCATTCCAGAACAGGCCGCGATGCGGACTGGACGATCCAAGCTCTCGTCGGATTGACCTCCACCATCTCGGCTACGCGCTGCGGATCCTGTTTGAGTTCCGATAAGGTCTTTGAAGCCGTGCGGAGTCCATGCCCCGCGGCCTCCAAGGCACGTCGCAGCTCCAAAATATAAGAACTGTAAGCGTCAGCCGGTTCGTAGAGCAGCATCTCAACTTGCAGCGCCGGTGCAGTCCCGCCTTCGGCTTTCTTCAGAATCCGCCTGCGCTTCCCTGCGCCCTGTGATTGCAAATACCCCCTCTCCTCCAGACTCAACAAGGCCCGGTCCACGGTTCTCGCGTTGACGCCCAGCTCAGTGGCCAGTCGTTTGCGCCCCGGCATCAATCCCCTCCAGCGCCCCTGTTCAAGCTCTTCGACCAAGTGGTCGGCAACCTGTTTGGCGATGGAGGTAGTCCTCATTACAGAGTAAACTATACCAAAAACGCACCAGTTGTAGCGAGTAGAAAAATTTGCGGCTATCACAAATTAAGTCTTTCATTCGGATATCCGATAAATTGGCTCCAAAAACCTACCTTCCCACAACCCTCCGAAATTATGAATAAAATCACCACTTCACTTTGCCTTCTTTGTCTTGCTGCAAGCCAGACCCACGCAGCCGTCATTTACGATCCCAGTGACTTGACTTACGAGAATCCTGTTAAGACAACTCCTTATTCTTTTACTGGCAGTGGCCAAATGCCAGGCTTGAGCGACGGAAGTAATGCCTTCTTCGCACTCACCGTTAACTTTTCATCTTTTACCTTTACGGAAAATGTTACTGATCCGGAACTCCCAGACCACCAAGTGTTGTTTGAGTCAGGCGGCGAAGGGAAAGGTGTGTCATTAACTTTAACTAGTAATGGACTTCTTCGCTTTCGAACAGGTAGCGATAATACTAATACGGAAACGTCTGTCGACCTCACTTCTTCTGGATTGTCGACTGGAATCGACTTGAACTTCGTTGCCGCATTCAATGCAGCTGCTGACACTCTCGATCTTTACCTTAACGAGACATCGAAGACTGCAGGAACAACACTGGTAAATACTGAAATTGCAGGCAATGATGGTTACGGCGTTGCAAACTTTGGAGGTACCAACACTGGAACCTTTGATGCTTCCGCCCCAAATGACACAATAACCCAACTTGCCTTCGACGCAGGGACAATTACAAATTTCGTGGTTTACGATGATCTGTCTGAGTCGTTGTCGACTATTCCCGAGCCCTCCGCTGCCCTGCTCGGTGGCCTCGGTGCGCTGCTTCTTCTGCGTCGTCGTCGCTAAACCAAATTAACTCTACAAACCGGGTGTCTCCAGCGGGACTCCCGGTTTTTTTTGAGCACACCCGGTTGCGCATATAGCGCTGACTCGCCTGGCAACTCGAGATCACTCACCGGCCCGAAAATTTCGATACAATACGACTATTCAGGATACGCATCCCTTATGAAACGCCATGCTTCACCAAGGTGCCCCCAGCTGAGCTCCGCTAATTATCATCATCGAGAATCCGCTTCCTGCTATTGCCTTTGTGAAACTCATTTTCCCTTTCAGCAACTACACTTGTCTCGAAGATAAGACATAATCCAAACTTCAGTAACCCCAGCCCTTTATGACAATGAAACCCTTCCGCGCATTTCTCAGCCTGACTCTTTTAGGGTTCATCAGCTCTGCCCAAGCCGAGTCTTTTTATCAAGAGCCCCAGCTTTTTTCCACCGCCCCGTCGGAGAAGAAATCGATCACCAAATTGAGTCGTTTCGGGCCGGTCGGCATGTCTCTGGAGTTGCGGCAGCCGGCCTTTACTTTGGTCGTTGGCAAGATTGAGCCGGGGTCACCCGCCGCTGCGGCCGGTGGACTCAAGAAAGGCCAGATCATCCAAACCATCAACGGCGAACCGCTCAAGGACATCGACCCACGCATCCAGCTGGGCAACATCATCGAGGCTGCGGAGGCCGGCGACGGGGTGCTCAAGTTTGAAGTCAAGGACGATGCGGACGCGACCCCGCAGGAAATCACCGTCAACATCCCGGCCATCGGCGCCTACAGCGCGACCTGGCCGGTCGATTGCCCGAAATCCGAACGGATTGTCCGCGATTTTGCCGATTACTTGAAGCAACCGGATGCCAATAAAGGATTTGCCGATGCCGGAATGCTTTTCCTCTTATCCACCGGCGAGGATCGCGACCTACCACCGGTCCGTGACTGGGTCCATAGCCTCAAGGACCAAAAAGCCGCCAGCTATGCCTGGCACATCGGCTACGGGGGGCTGGCACTCTGCGAATACTACCTGCGCACTGGCGACCCCGTGGCACTCGAAATCATCCAGCAATGGGT
>Ga0307935_1000354_pt1 | contig 21229 bp, 29 predicted proteins | sample OrgLakmetageno92_FD_201827 | JGI IMG/M metagenome (GOLD analysis project Ga0307935, IMG submission 201827) | Saline water microbial communities from Organic Lake, Antarctica - #92 | ecosystem: Environmental > Aquatic > Non-marine Saline and Alkaline > Saline | place: Antarctica: Organic Lake...
TACATACGAAAGCTAAAAGGTAAAATAATATATAAGTAACAATGAAATACATACGAAAAAGAAACCAATTTAAACTTGATATAACTCTACCCAAAGTGGTTAGGAAGATCAACTCTTTTTTTGAAAAGGGTGGTTATAAGTTATATTTAGTTGGTGGTGCGGTAAGAGATTTCATTGATGGTAAAAAACCTAAAGACTTTGATGTTGCCACAGATGCAACTCCTAAACAAGTGATCGAAATGTTTTCTAATATGTTTGGGATTAAAAGAAAGAAAAATAACGAATACATCTTAAAAAACGGATGGAGAGTTAACCTACAAGGTGAAGCTTTTGCTGTTGTAGTTATATACATTCCTGGTGAAAAGGAAGGTATTGAAATAGCTTCTTTTAATACTCGTCATAATGGTGAAATTGTAGTAGATGGAGTAACCCTTGAGGATGATGCCAAAAGAAGGGATCTTACATTTAATGCTCTTTACTATGATATTTCTGATCGTGAAGTTATTGATCTTGTAGGTGGAGTAGATGATCTAAAATCCAAAAAGGTTAAAATGGTAGGTGATCCTAGTGAAAGAATTCAAGAAGATCCCCTACGTATCCAAAGAATATTTAGGTTTGCATGTAGATACAATAGTGTAATGGATGAAGAAACCAAACAAGCTATTAATGAAAATAAAGACTTGTACAGAACCTCAACACCTGAGAGACCAAATGGTGTTTCTCAAGAGCGTATTTTAGAAGAGTTCACAAAGTCATTTAGATCATGTCCAGATTTCACAAAGTACTTAGGATACATCAACGAATTTAAAATGTGGGATATTTTATTCCCTGGTATTGGAATTGAAGAGTTTGATACAAGTACTTACAAATCAACTAATAAATTGAGTATCGGTTTAGCTCAAATCTTAATGGATGAGAGTATGGGGATTTTTAAATCCACTATGGTTAGTGAATGGAAATTCTCAAAAGATTTAACTCAAGAGGTTTCTTTATTTGTAGAAATGACTCGATTGGAAAGTCCTAAGAAAGCAGTGAATTTGAAAATGAGGAAAGAGAGATTTAGTATCTCTGATAAGATCGTTAAAGAATTTGTTACTTTAATGGGTATAGATAAACCAATAATCAAAAAGTTTATGAAATTTGACCCAACAGTTGATTCTGAACAAATAATGGATGAGAATGGGATAGATCATGTAGATGGTAAGATTAAAAACCCTAGAGAAGATGGTAAGAAGTTAGGAATGGCTATTTCTAATAAAAGAATAAGTAACTTTAACAGTTTATAAATCATAAATAATGGAATTATTCACACAAGAAAATACATATAAAGGAGCTCTAAAGTTCTTTAAGAGAAAGTCTATCCAACTTGCTATAGAGGGTATTAGTTTACATTCTATTGGTGAGTTTTCTAATCTTGGTGTCTTAGCAACGTATCAAAAAAACGGACTAAGATATCAAATATTCTATCTATATAAAAAACTAAGAGGTAATGGTTATTATGAAAAAATAGCTAAAAAACATAATTGGACTGTTCTAGTTTCTGATAGTAAATATTATGATTACTTTAAGATCAAAAATATAAATTATGTTCCCATTTTAGGTATTTGTAAATCACCAGACTATGAGATGGCATGTGATTATTTGATAACTTCAAGTAGATACAAATATAACCATCTAAAAAACCTTCCAGAGGGATCAAAAGTTAAACTCAAGAAGTCTATGACAAGGGAAAGTTATATTTACAATGGTATAATAAAGTTAGATATACGACTTCTAATGCTTAAAGGATTGGGTGGTGCATACAAAACAATGATAGCGATGTGTCAAGATGTTTATTTAGATGTACATTTAGATAAGTATGGATTAAATGGTACTATAGAAAGAATCAAAAGATATAGAGATATCAAACGGTCTTTTTACTTATCAGAAGTTCATAATAATAATGAATATATTACACGACCAACTAATACTGAGGTAAAGAAGATGGTTGGTGCTTTTAAAGTTGAGGATAAATTAACTAAAGAGTTATTAAGACGAAAAGATCCACCTGTATATTCAAGTGATCGGTGGATGGGTATATTAACAGTTAGTAGAGGTTTTATTAAATCACAAAAGAAAAACCTAGAATATTTAACCTATTAATCGTCTAACTTCTTTATTTATTTTATTAAATATTAATAATCTTCATCTGGATCAAAACCTTCATCACCAGACATTTCTTGCAATTCTCCAATACGATCATCAATATCTCTTATTGTATTAGCTAGACTTGTGGATTCCTCTTCACCATTATACTCATATTGTGAGGGTTCGCCATATCTTGAAATAAATTTCCACTTGGGTTAGGGATGCTAACATCTTCTATTTTGTCATTTGAGTAATCATCCATAAACTCCTTTTCAGACTTAGATAACTTTTCCTTATTGGTAAGGTTATCTAATATTTTATTTTCCTTTTTAATAGATTCAAATTTTTTAAGATGTTTCATACCTTTATTTATTTTTATTGACTATCATATCAATGTATTTTTGTTTAAGGTTTAATAACTCTTCTGTTACTTCCTTTTCTGTATAATCATTCAATCCAAAGAAATGTTTTTTAATCTTTAAATGATTGATCTCTAATAAATCAGTGAAATCTGGTATATCTTTGCAGAACTTTTTGTACCACTTTAGGTGGTGTTCAGTTACTTCAAATAATATATCAGATTGTTCTTCATTTAGTTTCATATTTCTCTTTTTACTCTATCCAAAAATAGTAACCTTTAAAATCACCATTATAGTCATAACCTTCGTTTTGTAACAAGTCATTTACAACTTTTAAAACATCTTCTTCTCTTACATTAATTTGGTTTAATATTTCTTCTTTACTCTTTAAAATTTCACTTATTTCAACTTCGAAATTTATATCTTTCATAGATATATTCTGTTTATAGAGTCTATCAGTTATTATATTTTTTAGGTTAGTTATCATTAATTTAAAGTCTTCGGTAGAAAAAACAACACACTTCATAGTTCTGTTTTTTAAATTAATATCATATGATCGTGATACTGAACCTTTTTCTACATGTCCTAGAGAAACTCTATATTTATCACATATAGATTTTTCAAAATTTATATCTGCTTCTGTTAAGTCTTTAAAGATAGGATGATTGAAAAAATATGGATCAATACCACTATACTTAGGAAATTCAAAATCCTCTTCCCAATCACTTTCATTGAAACTCTCAAACTTTATAACATTATCTTTTTCCATACCATATCGATCTTCCACTACATCTAAGATAACTTTTTCTATTCTATCGATCTCACTTAACTCATTTCTTTCAATGAATTTTTTAAGACCTATACTTCCCTTTTTAAGGTATCTTTTTAATGAAGATGGTTTAATATTCCATGATTCAAAATATGAATCTATTAATTCATTCACCTTTTGGTAAAAGTCATTTATGTTATCTGGAGTTATTTTAATCCTTTTCATATGTGTATTATTTTTTAAATCCTAATTGCTTAGATCTATGGTTAAATATATCAGCAATTTCTTTAAGTGTCTTTTTTGAGTATATTTCAGTAGGTAAATCAGATCCAACAGAATTATAAATTGCTATCATTTTTTCTGCTGACATACCTCTATAAAAAGCTTTTTCACCACTTTTAATCTTATCTGCTTGTTGTTGTGCCATCTCTATAGCTTTAGAATGATCACCATCAGCTCGTCTCATTATATCTTCAATTCTCTTATCGTGTTTTTTCAATTCTGAAAGAGATTGTTGTTCGTTTAACATATCCTCATACTTCGATATATAGTTATCCAACCCATTAAATTTAGCTTCTTGTAAAACCTTTAAAGAATCAGTTATATCTTTATCTTTAAATAAATCTACAATAGCAGAAATTAGTTCTTTTTTCCCATCTATTTTAATAGTTCCCTCAAGTATTGGATCAATCGGTCCCTCAATTCTTAATTTAAGGAATTCATTTATAAGTTTATGTAAAGTGTATTTTAAGGTTCTTTCTTCTAATGCACCTTCTTGTTCTTTTACTTCTGGTTTCTTATTAACTTTAGAACCTGTTATTTTACTAAATTTATCCATAATATCCTTTATTTTTACCTTATCTTATATATTAAATAAACTTTTTTAATTGGTGCATTATAACTAATATGTTTATATCAAAAGTTATAATTAAATTAAAAACTATGATTAAGCCAGAATACAAAATAAAGAAAGATGATATAATCGTTATTTCTTCATTTGTTTGGATAATACTAATGTGTTTTATGATGGTGGGTTATTCTCTTAGAGATAAAGAGATCACTGAACTAGAGATCACAATAGGTGAAAATCATAGGAATTATACTGAAGTCTTAAATGAAAAGGATTCTATAATTGAATCTAAAAATAAAGAAATAGATTCTCTAACAGATTACAGAAACTCTAAAGAATATTTAGAATTCTTGATTTATAAAAAAGCTAATCTAGATAACTTCAAGTTAAATTTATCAAGGGTTGATTATGATATCTTAAAACTCATGGTTGATCAAGCCGATGAAAATGAAATTCCATATACTGTTTATTTCAGGTTAATTGATATGGAGTCAGGATTTCGATTCATAAGTAACACCGAATCGGGAGCTCATGGGTATATGCAACTAATGCCTGCAACTTTTAGAATGTATTACAATAGATTAGGTCTTGAGGGTGGTCACACTAAAGAGAATAATATCATAATAGGATCTTATATGTTAAGAGAGGGATATGGTAAGTGGAGATCAAGAGGAATGAGTAAGACATCATCTTGGATGTACACTTTATCTGAGTATAACACAGGTGAGGGTAAAATGCAAATAAAGAATGATAATGGTAAAGTTGTTGGGTTCTACCTACCAGGTTATACACAAAAATATGTTAATTTTATATTAAAGCACTTTAAACCCAATGTAAGAAATCATAAATAAACCTATTTTAGGTTAGGTTATTTTAATATATAACCTAATGAATCGCTCAATGCTAAATACTAGTGAATACTGGAACAAAAAACCAGTTGAATTTATTATAAACCAAAAAATGATTATCAATGAAGATAACTCATTTGTTCCTCGGTTTAGTTTGAAAAATATAGAAATATTCAAAGATGTTCCCGTAAACAAACCATTGAAACCATCGAATGATCTTTTGATCAAGGCGATAAAATTTGGTATGATATTTTTAATTAATTATAAGGGTGCAGAAGATGATCACTTCGCTGGACACGAAAGGGTAATTTATCCTATGGTTCTTGGTAAATCATCTAAGCAAAAATACTTATTAAGAGGTCATCACTTAAATGGTTGGTCGGTATCTCAAAACAGACACATAAATAAAGTATGGAGGTTGTTTAGAGTGGATAGAATCCTTTCTATGACCTTTACTGGATCTTTTTATAGACTACCACCAGATGGTTATAAAGTTAACGATAAAGGTATGAGAGGGGGTATTATCGCAAAGGCAGATTTCAACCAAATACGAAAAAATCAACAAACATTAGTTAATCAACAAAAGATTCAAAGTAAAGAAGAAGTTAGTTTGGAGAAAGGTGGTAAAAAGTTTGCAGTGGTTAAAGCTAAACCTACTGATAGTGTTTTAGATCTTAATGATGTATTCGATAATCAATATGTTGAAAATTCAAAAGATATAGAAAATTTAAGAATTAGTTTCTTGAAAAGTATTTATGGAAATAAATATGTAGCCATGTTAGGTGCGATCGGTAAACCAGGAAATACTATAAAATTAATTGATTCTGAAAATAATAAAACTGTTGGAACATATAAAGTTTTAGATAGTATTGATGGTAGTGCTTTAAAGAAAATTAAGAAGGTAAAGGGTAATTCAAAATATGATTTATATATCTTCGATAAAAAAGTTTAATTAAAACGGCATTTCCGAATATTCTACATCTCCTTTATAATCATTCTTATGTTCTAATTGCTGATAGACAGTTAAAAAGTCTATAGCTTTTAATAACACATCATCTTCTTGACTATAAAACCTTTTTAAATATACAGCATTTGAGTCACATCTAATTTTTGATTTTTTATGTTGAACATATATAATATCGTCTTTATCAAAATTTTTAATCTTGTCAGAAACCTTTTGTCTAATAGTTTCATAACCAAAACCACACACCTCAATATATCTTTCCACAGAATCATCTAATGAATAAATAAATTCAACCTTGTTTCTAATGTTTAATACTTCAAGAACTTCGTTTATATAGTCTTTATCTTTTGATTCTGACCATATTCCAACTTTGAAATTTTCGAATAGAAAATCTAAAAATTCGGTTAAATAATCTCTTTTGATAATTAGACATTCACCATTCAATATTTTTCCCCCTTTCATTACATCATCATATGTAGGATATTCAATTGCTGGATATATAGGAAAAACCAATAAACCATTTAAATCTAATACAACTAATTTTTTCGACATGTGTTTAAACTTTTATACTTAATATATACAATAATAAGAAAAAAACAAACCAAACCAAAAATGAAAATTAACAGATTCAATGAGTTTATAGTAGAAAAGGTTTATTTATCTAAAACCATTTTCAATAAATATAACTTGATAGTTGATCCTAATTCTAAGGTAGGATACTTTAATTTAGATGTTAGAGGGTTTGGTGACCTTAAGGTAGAAATCCAAAAATATGGTTCTGATGAAGATAACATGTTTATAATAAGAGAACCAAATGTTAAATTAACTAGTGATTTGGGAGAGGTAAATATATTTAAAAATATAGCTACTGACCTTATTTATATTCTTAACAAGAACAAGTTAGATTATACCTTCAAATTAGTTGAAGTTAAAAGTGAAAGGAATATGGGGTTATATGGTTTGATTAAATGTGATAAAGATATTACCATAGAAGGGTTAGAAAGGTTATCACAATCTACTAAAATAATCAATACTAAAGTAACTGATAAAGAGGAAGTTGATAAGTTAGTTTATAAAACAGCTAGTGGTGGGATATCTAGCGAAAAATTCGAAAAGTAATAAGTGGAAAAATTTACCACATGGAGAAAAAGAGAAAAGTATAATGGTGATAATAGTCACTTCAATATAAAATCTGAATCAGTTATCCATGTATGGGATACTAAAGGATGTCACAAAAGATTTCATTATAATAAGTCAAAAAGTAAGTTAATAGTTTTTGGTAACTATGATTCGATATTTATACATTATTGGGGAGAGTAAAATTAAAAATATTTAAACAAAGTTCTATATATTCACTAATATTAAAAAGTAAAATAATTAAAAAGATGAATATAAAAGAAAAGTTTTTAGAACTAACTACAAAAACATATCCACACCCAAAAGACATAGAAGTTTTAAAATTTCTACCAGAGGGTTTAACAGAAGATCCATTTGGTAACTATTATAAAGTGATCGGTGATTCCGAAACAATATTCGCATCTCATTTAGATACTGCTGATATGAACCAAAAAGATGTAACTCATGTTTTTGATAAAGATGAAAATGGTGATGAATGGGTAAGAACAAACGGAACTTCTATATTAGGAGCAGACGATAAAGCAGGAGTAACTATTCTTATGTATATGATGGAGAATAAGATACCTGGGATTTATTACTTTTTCGTTGGTGAAGAAGTAGGTTTAGTAGGATCTGGACGATTAGCAAATAATTATGAACGATTTGATTTTCTACAAGATGTTAAAAGGATAATTTCATTTGATAGGAGAGGTTTTAACTCTATAATTTCAAGACAAATGGGTAGACAATGTTGTTCTCAAGATTTTGTCTCAGCTTTATCTAAACTATATGGGGAAAATGGTATGGTTATGACTGATGATCCAACTGGAATTTATACTGATTCTGCTATCTTTATGGACAAAATTCCCGAGTGTACAAATATAAGTGTAGGTTATTTTAATGAACATACCCATAGAGAATCCCAAAATTTAAGTTTCTTAGAAAGGTTATGTGAATCATCAGTAGGAGTTGATTGGGAATCATTACCAACATCTAGATCTTTGAGTATTGATGATAAAATTTACGAAGATAAAGAAGATATTATAGAGTATGTAGAATCTTTAGACTTTGTGAATGATATATCAATTTATGAAGAAGAAGGTAATTTATTAATCGCTTTAACGGTTGATGATACATCAAGTGAGGTTCTTCTTACAGAAGTTGAAGATTTAAATTCAGCTTTTGAAAAGTTTAAAAGTGATATAGATGTAAAAGTTAAACAGAATACAATTGAAATAACAGTTAATTAAGATAAAGGTTTTTTGTGTCCTATCCAATCTTTCATTTTAAACAAAAGAAATTAGTAAAAATATTAAGATAATGGAAATCTTTTTCATATTAATTATCGTTCCACTATTTTTATATATCAGATATTTTTCGTATATTCATTAAATGAAGATAGACAAACTTATATTTTTAGATAATGATGGTGTTATCTGCTTATCCAATAATTGGGGAAGTAGATTCAAGAAAAGAAAACGATTTATTAAAAAAAATCATAATATACCTAATAGTCAGTTACCATTAGAATTTAAATTCGATGATTTTGATAGAAAATCAATTAATATTTTAAATGATATAATACGAGAAACAGATTGTGATATAGTTGTATCTTCTGATTGGAAATTACATGCTAACCTTGATGAATTATCACAATATTATTTATCACAAGGTCTTATCAAAAGACCTATCGCTTGTACTCCTAATATGGAAATATTTGATCCTGAATCTAATGATTCACATATGTTTAGAAGAACTTTAGCAACAAAAAGAGAAATTGAAATCGATAAGTTCTTAAATGATAATGATGTGAACAAATGGGTAGCAGTTGATGATTTGGGTATGTTTAATCTAGTTAACTTTGTTCACTGTCCTCTTGAAAATGAGGGTATCAAACAATGTAATATAAAAGAAAAAATACTAGAATTTTTAAAATAAAGTTATCAATCAAACTTACTATTATGACATACAAACTCAATTTCTTGGTATGTATTGGTGTCTTTATTCTCTGATATATACTTACTAAATCGTCTAAGGTATAACATAAAGTATATATAAAAGGATTATACAACTTTATATCAATAAGTAAATATAATATGTATAAAAATAAAATATATTTATGAATGAAAAAGACAAGTTATTTGAAGAAATGAGTCAATTTTGGGAAACGTTTCAAACGAACCATAACGACACAACAAAAGCTTCTGATGGTAGAGCAAGAAAAGCTATAGGAGAAATTAAGAAATTAGTTACTTCTTACCGAAAAGCTTCAGTTGAATCTAACAAATAATTAAACTAAATTATAAGATAAAGACACTCAAATTTTGGGTGTCTTTTTTATTTATTATATTTTATATATAAAGAAACAATTTAACCTATGAGATACCTTAAACATATTAACGAATCAAATGAATATCCTGGGAGGTTAGGATCATTTTTTAAAGAGCAAATGGAAGAAAAATCATATAATAACATATTTTCTTTATTGTTTGGTCATATGGATATTTGGTATCCTAGTTATAAAACAAAGGTAGTTTCAGAATTTAAAATAGAAATATCTTTTAAGGATAGAAATATACATACACAATTAATGGGGATATTATCAGATTTAGAAAAAAAACTACAAAGTGCTGGGTATAATGAGCCAACAATATCAATTGACTGTAGGAAAAGAAAAATTGTTATAGAAGAATAAACTTACTAAATATGGAATAATTCTATTATTTAAATTAATATATACCTTATGGATGATGTTGAGAAGTTAAAAGAGTTCTTTTTAAAGGTTCTTGATTCTAAGGATATACCTAAGAATGAGATGGAAATATTGGAAAATGATTTAGATTTTGCTATTTCTGTAAGTGTTACAAACACTAGTCTTAAAAAGATTATAAACATTTTAACTGCATTTAGGCAAATTGAGATAATTTTAGATAAGAAATACTTATCAGAAATTGATCTATATGAGCCTTATTTGGAATTATTTTTAGACAGAAAGAAAGAAAAGTGATAAAATATTTTTTTATTGGAAACTTTTTCGTATATTTGTTATAACAATATGAACAAAACGTTCTTTGATTTATGGGGGTGACTTGGACTTGATCGTTGATGATCAGGGATAGCAAGCAAGTATCGGATTTTCTATTAACGTGTCCGATTAACAAATTAGTAGGAATTTTTTAAGTGGAAACACAAATGAAGTTGGCTCAACGGCTGATGTTCTTGCTGTAGTTAATGCTAACGCTGAGGCGTTAGTAGCGTAAGAAGAGAAACTTACGTCTATAGTAGGGATTCGAAAGAAACTCTCAACTCTCTAACAGATAGAGTCTAAACATTTGTTCGGTTAATTCTTGACTATTCATTGACCGTAAGAAAACAGAATAGTATATTTTGTTTGTCTAGAAAGATAAACTAAACTTGTAGAAACCATTTCTGGTATCGGCTGACACGCGGGTTCGAATCCCGCCACCTCCACAATTAGATTATTTAATTATAACCTAATATGAGAGAAAACTCATAGAAAGGATATGACCAATACTAAAACCTCATGTAAACAATGTAGAAAGTATTGTATCTTGGTTATAACTGAATGATTATTATTTAATGGTTAATTATTATAACAGGTTCAAGACCTGCGGTGGTAGCAGCTTTGCAAACACAAAGTGAGAATCAAACAGATTCGAGTGTCCACTAGGAGTCGTGAAAGACTTTGGTAATAAATAACCATTATTTTTTTTATATTAAATTAAATGAATACCTTAAAGAAAATATTACATATATTATTCCCAATTGGACATCTATTCAGATCAGACTTTTTAAGATTGTCTGACTTTGATGAAAATGATCACCTTTTAGATAACAATAAGGAAGTTAAATTAAGTGGTAAAAAAGTTAAATTAGTAACTAGATATCCCCTTAATATAGGACTTACACAGGGTAAAACCTATGATGTTGTAGAAAAAATATCAGCTTATAAACCACTTAAAAGGGTTGATATTCCCATTCAACTTGCTAAAATAGTAAATGATAATGGTGAGGTTGTCCTAGTAACATTAACTTTATTTAAAGAACTTTAATGTCTTATATAGTATTTAATATCTTCTCCTACCATGTTTCACTTTAAAATCAAATAACTCAAACTTATCTAAGAGTTTATTATAATTCACACTTTTATTGACATTATCAGAATATGTATTGTATTGAATAGCAACCATAGGGTATGTTAAGTATGTTTTTAGTTTATCTTCTCTAGACAATTTACCTAAATATCTATCTAAATGTTTAACAGTATTAGGATCATGTTCAAGTATTTTATCATAAGCACTTTTATTTATTAGAATACAGTGAAGTGATGAGAAATCTCCCACTTTCACTAAATGTTTATTAATCTTATTTATTTTTCTAGGTTTTGACATAGTATAAACTCCACCAAGTAATACATCCCATTTTTCGGGTAAACTATCAATAGCATTTTGGAATTTTATTTTTGATTTTTTAGACGTAAATCTAACATCATCTTCAAATACTAATACTTGATCTAAACCTTTATCTTTAGCATCTCGAATAATTGATTTAAAACTCTCAGATGTCCCTTTATATCCAGGGTTCATTTTTATAGCATCGAAAACTTCCCAATTATCTACAAAAGAATTCAATTCTTTTATCATATTTTCTTCTCTATCTTTCCTGTTTTTTAAGTGAACAACATACGATTCTACTTTGTTTAAATCAATTCCCATTTTAGTATTAGATATTTTATTAGTATATTTATAAAAAAACACTAAGTCTGTAATGAAATTTAATGTAGGTCAAAAAGTATTTATACATAAGAATTCTGAATATTATATTGGGGCATCTCATAATCCCCGAGATGTAGTGGGGGAGATATCTGAAATTGATGGTGATGGTGATTATCCTATTTGGGTTGATTGGGGTGGAAATAATGTAAATTGTTATAGGGAAGAGGATTTAGTTCCTTTAAGAGAAAGGTGTGAGGTAATTTATCATAATGGTCATATGTTTATTAGATCAAAGTCATCAGGTGTTATATTCTCTACTATTGATAACCATTCTAACATTTCAAGGAATGGAGAATTACCCCCATTTTCTTTGTTTGGTGATGGAGAATTACCCCCATTTTCTTTGTTTGGTGATGCAATAATAATAACTTTACCAAGATATAGAAAGGTATATGGCGATACAGTAATTAACTTTTTTCTAGAAAGGATTAAAAGTGTAACTAATTCAAAAGGTAGGGTGAAATATGTTGATATAGAGTATGATGAAAATGAACCTTATCGTGTTACTAAATTTGGTAGAATTACCAAAATGAAAAGAATCGAACTTAATTTAAATCAATTTAAAGAAGTTGAAAATGAAATTTAAAATCGGAGATAAAGTATTAATACGTAAAGATAGTGGGTTTTATGGTGATCCCAACTCTAACCCTAAAGATACATATGGATACATCCATTCTTTAAAATATTCAATAACGACGGGTATTACAGATACTTATACAGTTGTTAAATGGGAAAATGGTATGAGAAATGGGTATAATGGACGAGATTTAAAATTAGTTTTAGAAAAATGTAAAATTCAAACATTCGATCATCCAAAAAAATATTATTTATTTATAACATCAATTGATCGTAAAGTTAATGTGGCATGTAGCCTTAAAAATATTACCACTGAAAATAAACAAATCCCAGACAAATTTTCAGATAAATTATTTAGGTTAAATAAGAAGTTCAATTTAAAAGATATTTATGTTGAATATAATAGAGATCATACTATTAAGAGGATGATAATCAATCCTAAAGATGATTATTTCGAATCTCTAAAATCGGAGTATTACTCATTATTGGAAAAGGATAAAACATCAGCATGATTTGTTTTTGAATCAAACCAAAAAGTTCTATTATTAGAATCCTTAATTTTAGATCCCTTTCCATAACATTGTATCCAATTATTGAACTTTTCCTTATCTTTACCAAATGGATTTTTCCAATCTTTAAATTGTCCTCCACCAAGATTATAAGATTCTTCACATACTGATTTACACAATTCTAATACAATAGGATTATCTTCAATATAATCTTTACCTTTCTTAAAAGGAGTATCATCAATTCTATATAATATTTCAGATCTTAAATAGTTACCAATTCCATTAAAATATCTTTGATCAAGTAGAGTTTCATATATGGGTTTTTGGAATGATTTAATTCTGTTGATATCTGAATAGATCTTTTCTTTGAATTTATCAAAATCTATTGTTGGATCATAACCTCTATTTGTTGTTTTAAACCCACCCAGTTTGTATTTTGGACCTAAATAACCACCATATAAGACAAGAGACATATCATCTGTGGTATCAAACCTAAGACGGGTAAATTTAACACTCTTAACATCTTTTGTTGGTAGGTAACTCCAATTACCCGACATTCCCATAAATACCGAGAAGTAAGTATCTTTAAAATTTATTCTTAATTCTTTACCATAAGATGTTGATCCAATTTTAAAATTACCATCAATATCAGATTCAATATAATCATTACCCTTACCTACATGATAACATTTCTTGATTTCTTTATCCTTACAACTATGGTTTATATAATCAGACATTAATCTTAACTCTGGTAATTCTGGCATTTTGAATATTATTTTATTATTTAAAATTAGTAGTGATAAACTTAGTTGTTGTTTATATTTTTCTTAGAATTGAAATCATTGAAAAATTGAACTCAAAAGATTAATATTTTGATTAACCGTTTTTATTTATTACTTTTATGTCTATGGATGGTGTTATCCGTTAATTTAGAAATTATGACTGAACAAGAAATTAAAGAAGAGTTATGTTATTACGACTTACGAAACCCTGATGTGGTTGGTATTTACGGAATGACTGATGAAGAATTAAAAGAAGATGGATATGGAAACCATGCAAAAAAAGACTGTTCTTGTGATAACTGTTTTTATGGTAGGACTAAGATGGCAGAAGAATTACTAAAGTATGTATCTAATGGGGGCTAATTCGGTTTGGATATGTACTGAAACTAAATTTGCGTTTTTCAACTGATATGATATTTAGAACTTATCCCTTTTACTTAACAAATTAAAATTAAACAAGATGGAAAAATATTTAGTGACTATTGAATTTAGGTATACGGAAGTTCCTAAATCTGAAAATTATTCTGAACATAAAAGTAAAACAATTACTGTAGGTGTGTTTGATGATTTTGATAATGCTTGTTTAGAGGGTAATAAATTGTTGGAAAATCTTGAAGATAAGTTTCCCTTGTACGTATTCCCAAATGGAAGGGGTGCTGCTAAAAAAGAAAGATTCAGTAAGAATGGGGGGTGTTTTGGATCAAAGAAAACTTTGGTTACTAATTTGGCTTATCTTAAAACACCATTTGAATTTTATGCAAAAATTGAAACATTAAAAATAGATGATATTGAAAACACTATTAACAGTGTAGTTGAGTCAATCAAAAAACACAGAGAACACAAATTGTCTGAGATTGGCTAACAACATTTTGATTATCTATATAATTAACTATAATCATGATTTATAAAAACATTAGAAATAATAAGATTTATTTAGTATCAGAAATGGATGCTATCACAAAAAATATTAATATAACCAAGACTTCCCAAATAGATAAAAAATTCGTAATAATGGGATTATATGATGGTTCAGTATTTTTTTCTAAAACACTGAATAATTATAGAAGAATTTCAGGTGATTTCCACTTAGATGGTGATGGACATAAGATATCTGTTTCTAAAGATATAAACCATATATCTAATGTTGGTCGCGATGCAGTAAGTGGGTGTTATATCTATAAAGTGGATAAGGATACACCTGTTATCTTTATAAAAAATATGATACTATTCAAATTTAACGGAGATACGAAAATGGTTTTAAAGTCACGTATTATATTAGTAGATAGAAAAAAAATTAAACGCCATTTTGAACCTGACTATTACATTAAAAAGTATTGTAAAATACCCAAAAGTTTAAAAATTTCAAATTAATAATCAATATAAATTCGTATATTTAAAAATATGGAGTTTTTAAATGGTTTAGAGATAATTTTGGTGTAATGTCTCAAATATCACCTGATACATTAGGATATATTATATGTTTACATAACACAATAAATCCTAAATATTGGATAATCAACTGGGATCATAAATTTGAAGACCTTTATGATAGTTATGAAAAAGCTGAAATCGAATGTATTAAAATATTAATCAATAAAATTAAAGAGTATAGATATATAAATCTTGACCAGAACCCCATATCCTATAATAACCACGAGAATACATTATTTCTTTCTCAGTCATTTTATGATCAAATCCCTCACTAATTAATTTTTTCTTATTCTTGTTTATAGTTATATATATTAAAATATGTGTTGTTTTTATAACATAAAAAAACCCTTAGAAAATTTCTAAGGGTTTTTAATATTATGTATTAATCATTCTCAAAAGAGAATAATATAGATATTATACTAATATTTGGTCTGGATCTGCTACATAAACAGTCATATACTGCTTTTGTGGATACCATCCTAACTCACCTACCGCATATCTTGATCTAAGTAACATTCTTGGTGCGAATGTAGCCTCAGAGATAATACTGATTGATTGAGCCATTAAGTAAGGTATAAATACAACACCTGGTTGATCTGGTTGGTTCTTTCTACCTACCAAGATTCTGTTATCATTGTACTTCATGTAAGGGTCTACGTAAATAGAAACCTCACCGATTTGCCCTACTGGGTATAATTGACCTGAACCTGAGATATTACTTTTCGTTGGGTTAATTGTATAACCTGCAATATCTTGAAGTGCTGCTGCGATGTTACCGTTAGTAACAACGTACTGAGCTGGACCTACTCTACCTTCTGTAGCGATGTAGTTACTCGCGTTAAGGATCTTAGAAATAAGTTTCCTTTGTACAGCGTGTGAAGTTTCACCACCTAGAATCGAAGCGTAATCTTGAACATCAAAGTCAAAGATTGTAGAGTTCGTAATATTTGTCGTGTTTCTCGTTGGTGCTGATTGTCTGTTTAAGTCACCCATTGTGAATAACTTGTTTACAATCTGCTTAGAAATTGTCTGAGACAATTCGTTAACAAGAATTGATTCCATTTTTTGAACGATGTCCATACCAGTGTTCGCTTTGATATCTTCAATCTCAGTTCTTTTAAGAGCTGTTGAGATTTCAATAGTACCAACTGCGATAGTCTTAGTTGAAACATCTGGTGCAATTACACCTGGGTATGATTGATCATCAGTACCTCTTCTCATTGGAGCGTCACCATCGTTTTCAAAGTTAGAAACATATCCTGGGATATGATCTTCAAGAGCTGAAATTAATTCAACACTTAATGAACCTTCTGGAGATGCACTTGTAAGGTCACCTGTTGCAACAACACCCGGAGATGTCACTGATCCCTCAAAACCAAATTCAAGAACGTCAGCGATTGAATCACTGTAATCGAAAGTGTTTTTAGTTTCGTTGAATCCCCATGTAGAACCAGCTGAGTGGTGATCTAATGAAGAAGTTTCGTTTGTTTGTCTAAATGACTTAAACATTGGGAAACCATCAATTCTTGAGAATCCTAAGAATTCAATAACACCTTCTTTGTTATCAGGAGCTTCTAAATCAGAAGTTGCTCCACCAGTTGCTGTTGCACCACCATTACCAGTAAGGTTAAGGAAGATTCTTTTTGTAAGACCACCAACTGTTTCAGTAGTTCCGTTTACTGATAATACATCTCTTAAATAAGTATAAAGAGTGTCTCTGTCAGCAGAATCAGAAAGATTCACTTTAAATACTAACGGCTTTTCATTACCATCTTGTGGTGTATCATCATATCTAAAGTCGATATACATAAGGTCGATTTTCGGACCTGGAGAAGGCTTAACTGATACTAAGTCTAAACCAATTGTGTGAGCTGCAATTTTCATTGCTACTGGTAACAATTGTTGACCGTAATCACCAGAACCTTGTGTTCCTTGACCTGGAGTAACTGTTGAACCTGGAGTTGATCCTGGTTGTGCAGAAGTTACGTTACCCATACCTGCAACATTACCTTGGTTAGCGTAAGATACACCTGCTGTTTGGATATTCTCGTTGATTGAGTGCATTTCTGCGTACTCAGACATCCAATCCAATCTTTCAGTACTCTTAACCCCCATGTTCTCAAGAACTGGAGTCCACTTTTTAAGTGCTTTGTTTTTGTCGATTTTCATCTTTTTTTCTTTCTTTTTTGTATAGTTATATATTTAGTCTAAAAACCCTTTTTTTTCCATATTTGGACATTTTTAGTGGTTTTTTTAAATATTTTTCATTAACTACACTATTTTTTTGGTATTTTATAGGTTCTTAAACCTTTCCATGATACCTTCTATAGCATCCTCTGACAACGAATCGTCTTGAATCAATCTAGATTCAGAAACTAGTTGTTTTGTAGGTGCTTTTGCCTTTATGTTTCGAGTTAGCCAGAAGTGTTCAACTTGTTCTTCAGTCTTTAATTCTGGGTGAAGTTTAGCTTGTGATAATACGCTAACCTTTCTCTTTTCTTCCAATTTCTCCCATGTAGGTTTAATTGAATCTGGCATTAATCTAACTAACTTCTCTTCTAAACTTTCTGTTTTAAGAGAAAGAGCCTCTTGCATTAATTTAATAACATCATTAGAGGACATATAGTTACCCGTTTCGTTTATGTGAGCAACCACCTTTTCTTGTTCGTCATTATCTAAGTTATAGAAACTATTAACTTGAGATTTATTTAAGAACTTCAAGAAGTGATGTTCGTTAGTTTCAGAAGCTTTTCGTTTTTTAGCTTCATTTATAAGTTTGTCAATTTTTCGATCAAGATTTTCATTAGCGATACCCTCGGCATCATCTTCATCCTCATCTTCAAAATTATCTTCATTATCTTCATTTTCATCTTCCATTCCTGGAATATCATCTGATGATCCAAGGTCATCTCCCATATCTTCTTCGTCATCATCACAAACAACTTCACAGTTTTCGTCATCCGTAAGAATTGGGTTACCTTCGTCATCTAATTCAACTTTATCAACGTCCATTTCATCAACGTAAACATCAGTTTCATCTTCATCTTCATCATCAATCACATCAAATCCTTCTTCTTCTGGAAGTGGGAATCTTTGATCTCCTTCTTCGTCAAAGTTTTCATTGATAGCTTTAGATGTGTTTAACTTTTCAGCGATCATTTTTGAATACCCGATAGATTTATCAAGGTTTTCAGCGATATAATCAGAATAAGCGATATTATCATCTAGATTTTCTGCGATATACTCAGAGTAAGCAATGTTACCTTCTAAGTTTTCAGCAATATATTCAGAGTAAGCGATATTATTATCAACATTCTCTGCTATGTATTCAGAATACTCAATAGATTTGTCAACGTTTTCTGCGATATACTCAGAGTATTCGATAGATTTGTCAACATTCTCAGCGATATACTCAGAATATTCAATAGATTTATCAACATTTTCTGCGATATACTCAGAATACTCGATGTTTTTATCAAGGTTCTCAGCTAAATACTCAGAATAGTTAATATTTTTCTCAAGATTCTCAGCTAAGTAATCATTATGTTCGATTAACTGGTCTTGTGTGTTTTTCAAATTAGTGTTTTCATTAACCACTATTTGCATTTTTTCAGCTAGGTAATCCAAGTATTGAATTAATTTAGCGTGGTCTTCTTGTAATGATTCATAGTATGAAAGTAATTCTTCCATTCTTTTAGAATCTAATTTTCCAACCTTAACTGCTTCGTTAACTTTAGCATTAGTAGTTTTTATTTCATCTACCAAGTACTTAGAGTAATCACCCAACTGGGTCTTTGTTACTAGATCATTCTTGTTCATTTTGAATAAGTCATTAATTTTTGATTCATCCGACATTTCGTAGATTCTGAAATTTGCACTATCAGAGTAACCAACACTCTCGTTGATTGAACTCATTTTAGCAGAACCAAATCCAGGATCAGCAACTATGTCATATGTGAATAGTTTTTTCAAGCTTACAGATCCATCACTTTCCGTGATACCCGCTGCTCTTGATGATACGAATAATGGACATCCATCATTCACTATTGATCGGGCTTCTTTCCCCCAATATGTACTTAGTAATTGGATTTGACCATCTACTCTGTTAGACTCTTCAACATAATCAATTGATTTAATTATGTGTGAAGCTCTACTTAGAGAGGTATCAAAAACATCAGGATGGTCGAACTCCCCATATACAACACCCAAAGTATCCATTCTTTCCTTCATCTCATTTAATGCTGGAATGAATTTATCTGCAGTGTATATGCGTTCATTTCGATTTTTTACCCCAAATTCCGTAAACGGACCACCAAGTACGTATTTCTTTTCGCCGTTAACAACTGATTCATCAAGTCTAGTTAATGAATTTGATGTGTTTTCAACGATTAATACATTCTTCATATATTTATGGTTATTTTTATATACTATATATTAGTACTTGAAACCCCTTTTTTCCCATTTTCAACATAAAACATGGACTTATAAATAAAAAAACATGGAGTAAACTTTTTTAGATATTTTAATAAAATATATACACCATAAAAAACACCTAAATATGATATTAAGTAAAAAAGTTAAACTTCGTATAACCCCTAGTAACTTTAAAAAATTCAAAGGTAAAATAGGAGATATTATAGAAATATCAACTTTTGAATTATCTAAAGGAAGTCATACTAAAATAGAAGTTAAGTGTGATAATTGTAATAAGGAGAGTGAAGTTAAATGGAATGTGTATATTAAAAATTATTCTAATGGGGATTGGTTATGTAGGGATTGTAAAAGGAAGAAAAATTTAAAAGAAAAACATGGTGTTGAAAATGTGTTTCAATTAGAGTCCACAAAGGCTAAATCTAAGAAAACCATGATAAAAAAATATGGTGTTGATAACATATCTAAACTAGAATCCATTAAAGAAAAAAAAATTAAGACTAATATTGAAAAGAATGGTGTTGATCATTATATGCAGTTAGAGGAAAATAAGATGTATGGAAAGGATAATATCTCAAATATTAAAGAAGTCAAATTGAAAAAGAGAAATAAATGGGATAATTTATCACCTACTGAAAAAAATGAAATCCATACAAAAAGGATAAATACTAACATTGAAAGAAATAATAATTGTGGTCCATCTTCAAAGGAAATAGAAATATCAAATTTTATAGAATCTATTTATAATGGTGAGGTAATAAAATCTGATACTTGATGGTAAAGAAATAGATATTTATATACCTGAATATAATTTTGGGATTGAGTTTAACGGTAACTATTGGCATTCTGAGATATATAGACCAAAAAATTACCATAAAGATAAATTTTATAAATGTCAAGAAAAAGGAATATATCTATTTCAGGTATATGAAGATGATTGGGATTTAAGAAAAGATATAGTTAAATCTATGATAAGAAATAGGTTACAATTAAGTAAGGATAGAATATTTGCAAGGAAATGTGAAGTAAAGGAAATTAGTGATAATAAAGTTATTAGTAAATTTTTAGATAATAATCACCTACAAGGTTATGTTGGATCATCTATTAAGATAGGTCTTTATTTTAATACTAAGTTAGTTAGTTTAGTTACTTTTAAAAAGGATGGAGATATCTATAATCTAAATAGGTTTTGTAACCTTATAGATACTAATATTGTGGGAGGGTTTAGTAAAATATTAAAGTATTTTATAAAAAACTATTCAAAAAATATAATAACATTTTCTAATAATGATTATTCAAATGGTAATTTATATAAGAATAATAGGTTTAAGAAAGAATATGATCTAAGACCTGACTATTCTTATAATATAAATGGTATTAGAAAACATAAATTTAATTTTAGAAAAGATAGAATTAAAAAAAGTGAAGATCTTATATTTTACGAAAATATGAGTGAGTATGAATTAATGTTAGAAAATAAAGTTTATAGAATATATGATAGTGGGAAGATAAAATGGAAACTCAATTGATATTGTACTTTACCATTTCTGATTAATAAAAATTAAATCATGTTAGAATCTTATATAGAAGAAGTATGAAAATTATTCAGAGTGAAATTGACCCGACAAACATTTAAGAATAAACACTTATAATATTGGTATTATATATTAT
>Ga0307935_1000356_pt1 | contig 21191 bp, 15 predicted proteins | sample OrgLakmetageno92_FD_201827 | JGI IMG/M metagenome (GOLD analysis project Ga0307935, IMG submission 201827) | Saline water microbial communities from Organic Lake, Antarctica - #92 | ecosystem: Environmental > Aquatic > Non-marine Saline and Alkaline > Saline | place: Antarctica: Organic Lake...
TAAGAAGCAAAGCTTCTCAAGCCAAAAGGCCAGTTTGTTTTAACAAACAAGGTTGAAAATAAATTTTTAGCTAAAGAATCAATTTTTTTTAAAACAAATTTAGTAGTTTTGTTTAATTTGTCAATAAAATAAATTAAGTCTCGTTTTTATTCAATGCATTATTTATTTGTTCAATAATTTCATTATTTTTATCGACAATTTTTGATAAATTTTTATATAAAGTATTTTTATTTCGTTTAACTTTTTTTGATAATTTATCATACACTAATCCACCATTTTGTTTAACAATCTTTAATAATTTTTCATGTGATTCTTCATTATATCGACTTGTATCATTCATAAACTTTATTATTTCATCCTCTAATTCATATTCTAATTTATGATTTAAATGTTTTGGCAACGAGTCTCTATTATTTGCACTTAATACATTATTTATTTGTTCAATAATTTCATCATATTTTCCAATAATATTCGAAATTTTTTTATATAAAAATTGATTATTTTTTTTTACTATTTTAGATAATTTATTATATTCTTTTTCATCTTGATTAATGAGTTTTGATAATTTTTTTTGCGATTTTTTATTATATTTAATGATTTTTTCCATTGAATATTCTATTAGATTGTCCAAACCTTCATCTAAATGTATCGGCATAAAATTCTTATAAAAATAATATTCCAAACCATGGTCATGATCCATATCATTATATAAATTATCATCATTATTCCATCTTGTGAAAAAATCTTTCAATGCATCATTAAGTGTTTGGTCAGAAGAGTATTTATTCACTAAAAATTCCATACTATTATTTAATTCTTCATATTCACTATATTCATTTTCAGTATCTATTTCTAATCCATGTTTCAACATTTCAATTGTTTCTAAAGATAGTTTAAATGTCATTTTTGTTTATTTGTTTACATAAATTAAAATATTAGTTCATTGTATATTTTTATCAATTTTTTTTAATTAATTAACCTAATTCAAGTTTTTTTCCATTATGCTTTTTATTATTATTATTTAATAATAATAAAAAATTACATAAATATTGTAAATTTATATCTTGTATAATAAATAAATTGGTTGACTATTTTCAGTTTTAATCATGATAAATATCTGACAAGATATATTTTAAATATTTGAATATTTATTTTTTGATAATTTCATCTGTATAATTATTATATTTACATTCATTTAAAAACGGTATGGTTTTCATATCATCGACCTTATCAATAGGTTTATTCATTGATTTATGTATGTTATGAAACATTGACTTTTCATTTCGTGATGATGTAAATTTAAAATTTTCATGTCTAGTCGATTTACCACCACTTTCAAAGAATTCTTCTAACAAAACATAAAATTTTGGATCAAAAGGATAACATGATAATTTATCAACAAAATGATTCATAATTATTTCGAATAACTTATGGTCATCATCTGATTCAAAGAAAAATCCACATTTTAAAGTCAAGAATATTCCTAATTCAAGTAGTTCATTAGATTCAAAAGATAATTGTTCAAACATTATTGTATATTGTATATTGTGTGTTTAGTATATTGTTAGCTTAATATTATTAATTGATATAGTAGTATGTTTTTTTTTCAATTTATTTTTATGTTTTGTTTATGAAATAAACAAAATATAAAAATAAATTAGGTTGAAGGCTTACAATGAATATTGTTTATACTATATAGTTAATGGATGATAGTGTTTTATTTAATTTTTTATATTAAATAAATAAAATTTTTATAATTATTTTAATTATATCTTTTTTTAATCTGTCCAATAGTTATTTTTTTTCTCAATTTCAAGAGCAATTCCTAAATATTGCATGGCACTAATTTGTGAATAAAAACTAGTTGTCACAGATAAATCATTTTTTATTATATCATTTATTTTTTTTGAAGATTCTGGCGATTTATTTATACCACAAAACATTGTTTTATCGTCATTTTGTAATTTAAAATTAAAATTATTATATTCAGGTAATATATTAGTGTCAGCAAAAAAAATTTCTAATGATGCATAAAATTTTGGATCAGTAAGAGCCAATGAAGTTTTTTTTATAAAATATTTCATAATTAATAATAATAATTTTTTGTCTTCATCTGATTCAAAGCAAAATGCACATTTATAAGTTAAATACAATTCAAGGTTAGCAAGTCCTTCTGGATCATAAAATTTATTATATACCATTGTTACTATTTGTATTATTTTGTTATATTAATTTGAATTATTATATTTATATTAGTATTATTCATTTAGTTCGAACAATATAAATATATTTCAATTTTTTTTAATAAATAACAGTGAAGACTCAAATAATGAAATTGTTTATACTTCATAATCAATTAACAAAGTGGTTTATTCATTTTTTTATATTAATTTATTAATATCAAATAAAATTATTTGGTTGATATTAATAAATTAGTTTATTAGATTTATTAAATATTATTAATTCTTTATAAATAAATTAATTATATAGTTTCATTACTTTATCATCAAGATGATATTTGAATAGATGTATTTTCATTGGTTCTTCTTTATTATAATCTTTTAATTGTTTCATATAATACATTAATTTGAGATGTGGTTTATTAATTTTATTTCTATTATCAAACATAACTTGATTATATTTTAATAAGTTTTCAATAACTTCTTTACTATCAAATTGTAAACCAATTTCAAACGTTTCAAATTCCATCATTGCATAATTATACATCACTCTGAATATTTCAGGGAAATATTGAACGATATTTCAAATAACTCATTGATTTTTTCATTAAATATTTTTTTAACAAGTTTATTATTCATATCAGAAGACAAAAGATTGCCGAATTTTGTAACTAGTTGTGTATATACTTCGAAGAACATTGGTGTATTTGATTTTGATAAATTTTCACTTAATAGTCCTAGACAATTTTCAAAACGTTCATCATAACCAAGTAATTTTAATAGTTCCAAGAGTTGATTAAAACAGTCATCATAATTATCATTATCATCTGTCAAATGAATCATCAATGATTCGAAACATTTCATATAATATATTTCATCATTGTCAATACATCTGGATAATACAGAAACCAATTCATTATAACATTTCATGTAACAAGATCTTTTAATTTGTCCATATAAACTGTAAGACATATCAGTAAATGCTGTTTCATAATAATTATTTTTAACTTGTAAATTGTCCATCAAAGTTTTGAAGCATGTTTCATAATTGTCATCATTAACTCTTGATGTGAATGATTTAATTAATTTTACATAATCATAATTTGTTCCATTCAAGAATTTTAAACATTGATGATATCCAACAGAGTCTAAACTTTCTGATTTTTTTTCAAACTCTTGGAATATAATTTCATTCAATACTTCACAAACTTTATTATCAAGATTATTTCTTTCTTGTTCAATTAATTTTGTTAATTGGACAAAGTTATTTTTCACTTTTTGTTTTTTCGTTATATTTTTTAACACATTCATTGTTTCTAATGTATTTATTTCCATCATATTATTAATAATTTTTTGAATATCACTAATATTTTGTTCTATCTCATTAAATTTAATACCAAGATTATTTGTAAGAATTGTCATAATTTTGTCATCATAGCCATCTAAACATTTTGTTATACAATGTTCCAATTTTTTATATTTGGAATCTGTATCTTTGAATAATTTTAGACTGTTTTGAATTTCCATATAATGTTCGTCTTCTGAATCTTCAAATCTTTCTCCATCATCTGGACAACGAGATACCAATTTTAAATCATTTAGTTTAATTGTTTTTAAATTTTCATCTTTAAAAAATTGATTTATTGATTCACGAACTCTTGTTGAGTAAAAGAAATCTGCTTCTTTTATATAATTTATTAAATATTTTTTACCTTCCTCATCTAATCTTGGATCTTTTGTGAATGTAAAACTATTATTTATTTCTGATGTAGCATCAATTGATACATAGTCAATTTTATCATCACATTGATTCATTAATTCTTTATCTTTAGTTAAATTATATTTTATTACAAGTGGATGAACAGCTCCTGTAAATAATTTATATTTCGTAAATACAAAATAAAATTGCATACATTTGTGTGATTTATACTTTTCTAATATCTCTTTTACAAATTTCATATTTCTATTGTCAAAATAAGGTCTTGATGAATCTATTGTATATAAAATTACTAATTGATCATTTTTAACTTTTTCCATATCTTCTTTTGTTTCATCATTTAAATCTTGATGTAATTGAATACCAACAAATTCTGTTATTGTTAATTTATGATTTTTTTTATCCGATTTTATTGAAGTATCAAATTCATATTTATGAGGAACAAATCTAGGAGTTACATGAGCTTTCATCTCGCCTAATAAATAATTCACTAATGCCGATTTTCCTGAACATACTTCACCAAAGATTAATACTCTTTTTGTATTATTTAATACAAGATCTTTTAATTCTTTTACAGACATTTCATCGTTTATTTCTTCTTCATATCTATCTTGTCCATAATCTTCTTCTTTACATATATCTTCTTGTGTATCGTATGATTCTTCTATTTCTTCTTCTTGATCTTGTTCTTGTGTTTCACATGTATCTTGACTTATATCTTGTCCATAATCTTCTTCTTTACATATATCTTCTTGTGTATCGTATGATTCTTCTATTTCTTCTTCTTGATCTTGTTCTTGTGTTTCACATGTATCTTGACTTATATCTTGTCTTTCATATGTATCTTCTAATTTCAATAAGAAATTATTTTTACCTTCATCTTGATTATTAATATATTTTTTATTATGAGATTTTAACATTGTTAACATTTCTTGATTATATTCACCATATTTTTTAAGTAAACATTTTTTAATATCATCCCAATTTTTTTTTTTATCACCATTAGAAAGATTTTTAACAGAACCTTTAATATTAAGTGCATTTTTTAATTCAGGTGTAATTGCATTTATCATGACTCTATTTGTATTTTTAATTTACATTTACTATAAAAATTATATTCAAATAGTATATATTTCAATTTTTTTTAATATTATAATTCATTAATAATAATGTTAAGCAATTTATATTTTAAACATCAATAATAGTGATATTTGAAATATAAATTTTTTTTATAAAATAAAAATTTATGGTTTTTTAATAGAAATGATGAAAATTCAAGTATCTTTCAAATGGATCTGAATATTTTTTATTGTGTTCAACAAGTTTGGTTAATAATTCTTGATCAACTTTATATTTTAATAATACTTTTTCTTGCATACATTTATATTTTGTCATATATACATATGCTTCAGTTGTCAAATGTCCATATTCATTTGTTGGTAATGGATCTTGCATATTAATAGCAATTTTAATTTGTTCATAAATCTGCTCCTTTAATGTCATTGTTTTATATCAATATCAATTAAATAAAAATAAATCCTAACTAGTTTAAAAATCAATTTTAAATATCAGATGTTTTTAAAATAAATATTATTGTAATTAATAATATTTATTTTATTGAAAATATCAATAAGTATAAAAAAATTTAATATAATTTAATCACTAAATTTGCTTTCCTTAACTCTAATTCTAGTTGCAATACTCATAGCTTGAAGTTCTTGTAATAATAATTTGAATGCATAAGGGATTCTAATTTTATGAATATTTGTTTTATTTCTGCATGTTGGACAATGGAAGACATCATTTTGTGAAACATAAGATTTATTATCTTGTTTTAACATTCTTCTAGCAAATAATCCACAAATACCACAAATCCATGTTTCATAAGCATCAGCAGTTTCCATCATACGTTCTTTAAGGAATAACGTCATTCCGTGTGAAATAATACAATCACGTTCCATTTCCGTTAATACCAGGCTGACTCTCAGACATTTCCTTCTGAGAATATTGCCCTTGTATACTCACATAATATGTAATATACTTTCAATAGTATAAATGTGATACATAATATGCTAATACACAACACTCTTTCGAGCGGGACTAGACTATATCTTAAGCTATCATTGAGATTGATCAAACCTCTCAAGCCCACAATCATTTAGTCGTTGAACCTTCCCCATATCCATAATCTTAAACGGACTTAGGGGCTTGGCTGCGGATTACCCAAACCTCTTAGATTATAACCATACCTCCGAGTTTTCCCCGGAGCCACTATCATGTTTCCATAATAGTTTGGTGCTAAGGGCTTATAGTTAATAATAATTTTATCATTGATATTATTATTCAACAGTCAGGGCGTCCCCGCAATTTGACTGTGTAGCCTGTCACATTACAGACTAGCAAAGGCTTTTAACCTTCACTGCGGCAAAAATTTCACCGAATCTAAGACCACCATCTCTGGAACGTCCTTCAGGGGCTTGTCTAGTTAATAAAGTTCTTGGTCCTCTGCTACGAGCATGTATTTTATCTTTAACCATATGTTTTAATCTTTGATAATATGTTGGACAAATAAATATTTTTGTATTCATTTTACGTCCAGTCATACCATTATACATAACTTCATAACCATTTCTATCATAACCCATTTTTTCTAATCTTTCTTTTTGTTCTTCAATATCTATATCATTAAAAGGAGTTCCATCAGTTTCATGTCCTTCTAATGCTGCAACTTTAGCAACTAGTGCTTCTACAAATTGACCTAATGTCATTCTTGATGGTCGCTAATACCCTAAGAAGTTTCGCCTTATGTGATTAAGACTACCTCTTCACATCTCTCGATGGGGGCTAGACTATACCTTAAGCGATCATTGAAGCTTGTTAGGCTTCTCACACCGATTCCCGTCTAGTCGTTGAACCTTCTCCATATCCTTACATAACGGACTTAGGAGCTTGGCTGCGGATTGTCCCTATTCCTATCATTTTTACTATACCCAGGCAATTACACCTGGTCCCTGTCTATATTTTCACATAGATGGAAGTAGATAGGACCTAAGCTATATTTATATTCTTTTTTGTCATATTGTTCTGTTAATTTTAAAAATTCTTGTATTCTATCAATTTGTCGTTTTTCATCATCAAGAGAAATTTTTTGTCCTTTAGTTAAATTATGTTCTGTTAATACTGGAGATAGATTTGTCCAATGAAAACATTCTTTTTGATGTTCTTGATTTTCCATATTATATATTGTGCATGGTCTTACATGATCAATCTGCCATCGAGAACCATGATTATCCCATTTAATATCAAGATTTTCATCCAATTTAAAATTGTATTCAAACCATTCAATTAAAAATTTCTTGGTGCATCCCAATAATACAACATATTTGTTAATAACATGTCTATTTGTTACCAGATCATAAAGTCTCTTTCTGAGACTATTTTTAATTTTTTGTTCAACAGTCAATGGTTTTTTAATTTCTTTTCTACGTTCATTGATTTGATTTTTAAATAGTTCTCTTCTTAATCTTTCTCTATCTCTATTACATAATTTACAAACAGATTCATAAACATTTCTATTTTTTCTAAAAGTAAATTCAAGCACATTTTTTATTAATTTACATTTTGTGCATTGTTTATCTTTTATATCTGGTTTCTTTAATAAACCAGAATCTATCTTGTCTTTCAATTCAATTTTATATATTCTAGCATCTTGTTTCATCTTTTCAGCATTCAAAGAATAATATTCTTTTGACTTTTTATTCAAGAGTTCTTTATTTTTGTTATGATATTCTTTATTTTTTATATTTAATTTTTCTCTGTTATTATCATAATATTTTTTCATTGACTCTTTGTGCTTTAACATTATTGTTTGATTATTATTGCGTTTATTTTTAATATCTATGGCTAGACAATTTCTACAAACAGAATCGTATTTATTCGACGATTTTCTTAAATAAAAACTTTCAATATTTTTATTTTCATGACATTTTTCACAAATTTTATTATTCATATATTATATATTTAATCCTAATTATTCATTGGATCATATAATTTGAATTATTTAAATTTTCAATATTTTTTTTAGCTTTTTTTGGGAGTTCCCCGCAATTTGGGGATCTTGCTAACAAACACGACCACAACGAATAAATCTATCAAGTCTAAATAAAGACAAGTTAGATTTAATGTGTTTGTTAACTAGGGATTCTTTACAGAAACCCTGCAACTTACTTTAAAAAATTGCGTTTGGATTTACTACCATGTCTGGGCTCAATCCGTTCTTAGTAAATGGCATATCAGATGCTTTTAATTTAATACCAATTGTTCCTTTTTGACCAGCCCTACTATTGCCTGACCATATAGATTTACCATTTCTACGAACATAAATAATACCTTCACCTGGAACACTACAACAATACACTTGACCTTTAAAATCAGTCCATTTATCTGATTGCGTAGATCCATAATTTGCCAATGGATTATTTTGATTTGAAATTGTAATTCTCCATGCAACTCTATAAAAGGCGTTTCCTCTTGGAGTGTCTGATCTAGAATTATTTGTATTTGTTGTTGTATTAGAGGATTTTTCAGATTTCAAATAATAATCAGCAGAATATCCAGCATGAAGAGCTAGTTTTTGGAAATCATCTCTTAATCTAGTTGATGATGTATCAAAACTTGTTGTTGAAGTATCTTTGAAATACTGTCTATTATTCAACAACATAGTATTCATCAATATTCTGCATTGAGTTTTTGATAAAAACCATACCCATTGAGGGATATATTTATTTTTTGATATTTGAGATTCATATAATGATTCAAAAGTTTTAGCAATATCACAAGATGATAATGAGAAGACAGTTTCAGCATCTACATTATGATCTTCACAATTATTATATTCCAATTTTAAATTTTTACATGCATATACAAATGCATTTTTTGCTTTTGGATTATTAATTGAAAATATAACTTGATCAAGATTAATTGATCCATCATCTAACCATAAACCCAAAATAATTAACCAATAATTGATTTCAAAGCTATATTTAATATTATCTTGATTATCATATACAAGATAATTAATTAATTTATTATCACTATTCAATTGAATTTCATTTGGTATTTTATCAAAATCAGGTTCAAAGTCAGAAACATTCTTCAAATATTTTGATTGTTTTCCATAAATCTCTTCAGCCTTTTTGATTGAATATTCACCAGTGCCTTGAGAATTCTCTAAAGCAATATACATTCTATGATTAGGAGTAACATTAAGACTAATTTGTTCAGTTTCAAGAGTATACATTTTGCCCTCATAATGATATTCTTGAAGTTCTAATATATTTTGATATTTAAGTTGATTATTAACCAAACTAGCAACAAGATGAATATCTTTATTTAATTTATTAATTTTAATCCATCCTTTATTTGTCAAAACATCATGTGAGTCATCAAAACAGCACATTTTATCACCAATAAAAGGAATACGTTCAGTTCTAACTCTCATTTTACGCATTTCATAACCTTCATGATCATAAATACCAGTCCAAACACGATCAACATAACCTGTGAGATATGATTTGTATACTTCACTATTATCTTTGAAAGTTTTATTACCAGTGCCGACAGGTTGAATAGGAGAAACTTTACCAAGAATAATATCTCCATGTTCAAGTTTAGTTTCAACAGGGGCATAACCAAATTCATTTAATTTATCATATGTGCCATGTCTCATACCAGCAACTTTATTTCTATCTGGTTTAATGAAAATGTCATCACGAGAAGTTGATTGATTTTTTTCGATCTTTGTTTGATATTTTTTAAGTGAAGTTGCTCTAAACAAACCACGATCAATACCACTTTGATTTAAAATAACACTATCTTCTTGATTATAACCAGTATAACATGCAAGGGCAACAATAATATTTTCACCAGAAGGCAATTCAAGAGTTCCAATATATTTCATTGAACGAGTGGTTACAAGTGGTCTTTGAGATTGATATAAAATATAACTAATATCTAATCTGTCACGATAATTAGATATATATATTCCCATAGCTTGTCTAGCTTGTGAGTATTGAAACATATTTCTTGGTCCTTGATTGTGATTACAGAATGGAATATTTGATGCAGTAGAACCAATAAGCATAGATGGATGTATTTCACAATGTGTATAACGTAAAAATACAAGATCATTATATCTATTAACAACAGATATATTTTGCTTAATATCAATATTTTTAATAAGATCAATACTATTAGTTTCTTTATCTTTCATTTCAGAAATATTTGAAGGCATCATTGCAATCATTGAATTAACATTTTCATCAACATCAATATATTCGATAACTCCAGGATGTTTTACAAGGAATTCTCTCCATTCTGTAATATTAGTTGCACTTCTTGGACCATCAAGAGATATTAAATCAATATGTCCTTTATTTAATACAAGTTCATTATCAACAACTCTTAAAACTGGTCTTATTAATCTACCTCCATCACAATATATTTTTAATTCATTAGATTCAATCTCAGATTTTATTTCATAAGTAATCGAAGTATTAATATCAATAGTTCCATTTAGTTTCATTTTTTTTAATTCATTATATAATTTAACAGGATTTTTAGTAATACCCAACCATTCACCATTTAATAATACTCTAACTTGAGATTTCAATGCACCATATTCCATATCATGTAAATCAATAACTTTCTCATTTAGATATTTTTTTATTATATTTATTTGTGATGGTAACATGATACTAATACCTCCCATCATTGATAAATTTTTAACAAGTCCAACTTTATGACCTTCTGGAGTTTCAACTGGACAATTACTAATACAAAATGAATTACCGACAAAACTATGATTATTATGATTAGTTGTAAAATCATATACCAATTCATTCTCAACTTGTTGAATACATTTGATTTTTACTAATACTTTATCATTTTCACCATCACATTTTTTAATACAATCAATATAGTTATTGTCATTGTTATTATGTTGATATTTAATTAGTTCAATATTAAGTGAATCATTATTTTTGCATTCAGAATTATAACAGTATTCAAAAGTGTCAATAAATTTTATAACATTATTTATTTCATTATCTATCATTAATTTACCATCACTTGATCTTGATTTAATACCCAAATCATCTAATGTTTTGATAACTTGTTTCATTATTAGATGATCTTCAATTTCAATAGGTGTCAATGATATGACTGAATTTTTAAAATCCAATCTTGAATTTACATTTGTTAACATACCATTAATAAACTCAATTTTGTCAGATAATTCTGATACTACTAACAATGGTCCTAATAATGTTCTATAATAACTTGATACATTATCGTTAAATGTATCTCTAGATATTTTTATTTTTATTTTTCTACATTCAGTCTTATTTTCAATTATGTATTTTGAAATACATATTTTATTTAAATCATCTAAAACATGGTCTGTGTCAATATAATTATTCACATGAATTTCATAATAATTATTATCATTTGCATCTTTTTCAGAAGAATATATTGCTCCAAATATTCTCATTGCTATATTGCTTTTAGCATTGTAAAATATATTTCTTTTATCACAGTTAGTTCTCCTTTTTGAATTTTTTGGAGTATGTTTAATGACAACAAAATCATTTTCATTTAAATCGCCTGCATTCTTCCATATTATTTCATTATTTTCTTGAACCATAAATGGATGTTGAGGATCACATTTAATTGTTCTACCATTCACAGTCGTGATTTGTAAAACTTTGTCTGGATTCCTTGAGAAATAATTATAAAAAGATGAATTACTGTCATTTAATAATTGACGATTAACAGTAACGACACTTTCATCACCCTTCAAATCTTTAATTTGCTTGACTTGTCCATTTGATAATTTTATTTCAGTATCACCAGTTACACATATAAATCCTATTTGTGTTCCATGTAAATGTCTAGGAGATGTTAGTTTATTTGTTGCTGTATCAACACTTGTTGAATTAATTCTTCTTAATGAAGATAAAGTTTGTAATACAGTTAATCTTTGCAACATTTGAGCAACACCTTTTTTCTTACCCCAATTACCTGTTAATAAAGCTGCATTCAATCCAAGTTCAATTACAGATGGTTTTATTTGATTAATAACATTTATAGGATCCATATCATCACTATTCCTTTTTTTGAAGAATTTATTACATTCATTAAGCATTTTTTTATAATATTGTTTAAAAAGTTCGAACAACAAATTCCCTGGCAAATCTACCCTTTTATTTACATATGAATCACGATCATCAGTTGGTATTCTTCCTAAATAACATTGTAATAATCTATTAATCATGTAACCTAAATAATAAGCTTTTTTAATAGGATCATTTTCCATATGAGGTATAAAATTATTTTTCAACAATGTTTCTAAATGTAATTTTTTTTGCTTTATTCTTAATTCTGCATCAGTTTCACTATATCTTTTTGGAACTCTTATTTTTTGAATTAAATAATTATAAGCTTCTTCTTTTGTCATAATTTTATTAGGCGAATCTTCTGGTATTGAATTTTCCATAGCTAATCTTAATAAATTTACCATGTCAGTATCTTTATCATCATATGCTATCATATCAATTATAGCTTTATCGGTTTCCACTCCTAATGCTCTAAATACAATAAATATTGGAACTTCATTTAATATATGTGCTTTTAAAGTTATATAATTATCTTTTTTCATTCTAATACCAATAATTTGGATCATTTCATTAATACTGTCTTGAGCCTTTGAATTAACTTGCACTGAATATATTAATGCATTCCCTTCTTTTTTTGTTGATACCATTGGTTTATTATCAGCTTTCTTTTCTAATGATAATACTACTTTTTCAGATCCCTTTACAATAAAATATCCTCCTGGATCAACATCACATTCCTTTCTATCTTTTCCCTTTTTTAAATTCAATGAACAATATTTCGATTTTACCATTATTGGTATTGTTGCTAATGGATATTCAAATTCGGGAGTTCCTATTTGTTTTATTACCTTCTCACCTGTCTCAATATCTTCTATTTCTTGAAGTTGTGTAACTTTCGCTACCAATTTTGATGCATAAGTCAAATTCCTTGTTCTTGCTTCTGATGGATATAACAATTCATCTTCTGTATCAATCATTGGTGGTTTTACCGATATATCATCATATTTAAATTTGTATCTATAGATCTTGTCTTTTGTCATTTTTTCAAAAAATACATTTTCTCCATTTTCTAATAGTGATTTTATATTATCATCTAAAAATTTATCAAATGAATTGTGTAAATGGCTATACATCACATATTTTTGTTTATAATACAAATCTATCAATTTAAATATACTTTCCACATCTAAATCCTTTGATTTTCCACCTTTTAATATTGATTTAGAATCGTTTGATTCACCACCATTTAATATTTTTATTAATGGATTTTTATAATCACTTACTGCATTATTTTCAGCAAAATTAACAAGAGAACTTTCCATATATATATTATCCTTTATATTTAATAGTGACATTAATTATTATATTTAATTATCAATTTTTATTCTATATTTAATTTCTCTTTATGCAATTTATATATCATTTTACCCCTCTTTATTACTAATTCATTTTGCTTATATTATGTTCATATGCGTCATATTATTAATTTATTCATTATTTTTAATATTCAATAAATTAATATTTATTTTGTATATTTTATGTCCTTATAGATCATATATTTCATATTAATTTATTGATTATTTTTTAATATCCAATAAATTAATATTTTTTTATTCATAATTTAATTTATGTTTTGAAATTTTTTATTCATCTAACAGTTGTTTATTAACTTGTTCATTTAGTTGTTCATCTAATTTTTCATTCAATTGTCCATCTAATTGTTCAGTAACTTTTTCATTTAAATTTTCATTCAATTGTTCATCTAATTGTTCAGCAACTTGTTCATCTAATTTTTCATTTATTTTTTCATTAGCTTGTTCGTTTTTTTCATTGGCTTGTTCATCTATAAAATCATTTGCCAATTTAATTAATTGTTCATTAAAATGTTCATTTGATAATTCTTTTAATTGCTCATTAATTAATTCATCAATAAGATCACTATTTTGTTTAGTATTAGAATTATCTAAATTTAAAGAATCAATAATATTTTTAATATCAACAAAATCATCATAATTATTTGTTGAAGAAAACATATCATTAATATTTTCAAAATGTAAAAGTTTATTAAATGTATTATTATTGGGAGTATTTGAATTATTAAAATTATTAGGAAATAAATTATTAAACATATTTTTCATGTCACATGAATTTTCGTTAAATAAATATTTAATAGAACAATTATAATTTTCATTATTCATAACACTATTAATTTTATCATTCAATATATTTAAATAATAACCAATAAATGGAATTTTTAATGCTAAATGCCAAAAACTAACAAATATAAAGTTAACCAAATTATCTAATTTTTGAATATAAGTTTGGATATTATAGTGATAAAAAGATTCAACAAGAAGATTTAAATATTTATGAACCAATTCAAAAAAACGATTATTTCTAAAATGAGTGATTTTGTCATGGCAAATGTTGAAATATTCTTTCAACTTATTATAAAAATCACGAGTGGTATTAATATATTCTGAATTTAGTTTACTAAGATCGATATTTGAATAAAATAATAAATTAATAAAATTAAATATAGTTGATTTCCACAAATATAATTCAATTAAAAAAACAATAAAGAAATTAAAAAGAGTTCTCCAAAAACCAAAAATAAACCATGAAAATATAGTCACAATAAAAATAGAAAAATTAAAAGAATTATTATTATAAAATAAATAACCTAGATAAGTGATAAAAAGCATTATCATATTATTAAGACCAAATAACCATGTTCCAAAGAAAAGAGTAACAATAGATAAATTTTTATATTGAGATAAATTATTTAATAAATTAATAAATGACATAATATATAAAATATAATTACAATAATTAAATAATTTCTTTTTATATATTTTAAAAGAAATAACGTGAACAAATTATATTATCCTCAAAGACTGGTATCTTTACTACGTAGTGGATTACTGTGTGATCCAAATAATATTAGTTTTATTATAAAGAGATAAATATTGGTTAATTAATCCAAAAACATCAAGATTATTGAAAGGACTATAAATTTGATTGCTAATTTTAGATCTAAGATATTTAGTATTAGACAATCCTGAAGGATGTGATGAAACAATAATTTTATGTTTATCAGGATTAATTAAACCATTATCTAATTTAGTAAGAGCAAAAGAACCGTTATTTGAAACTTGATATTTCTTGATACTTTTTATAGTATTTGAAATATGAACACAAAGCAATCATAAATTAAAACATATATATATATTCTTTTTTATTATTAAACTTTGTCAAGTTCTTAAGAGGACAAACAAATTAACTTTATAGCTGTTTAATTATATAAACTGCATTTTTTCTTCTAATTTATCTGTTGATCATTTAATATGATCTATAACGAACCCCTATATTTTTTTATGTTATAACCATTTTATATATATATTTCTCGCTCCTAAAAGACAAAGTCTTTGAGGATTGCTACTTCGTAGACGATCCATTTATATCTCGATCTATTGATTTTTTACAGACTTTACAATCATATATTTTTTTGGATCCTAATTTATCGTCATCACTTCCACAATTACTACATACTCTACTTGTATAACTTTCATCCACACATTCATAATTGCATTTATTTTTTTCACATTTCATTCTCAGTCTTTCACGGAATATAAAAAATTTTAATTTATGGCAGATTCTTTTTTGTTTTTTTTGCAAATTATTATCATTTGATACAATTCTTTTGGGACTCATGTCTCCAATAAGAATTGTTTTGTATGAATTTATTAAATAATTTATTGTTTTCCAATGTAATTCATTTATATAATTTCCTAATTTTTTATTATATCTTTTCTCACATTTTCTTTTTTTTGAATTTGTTATTTTATCATTATTATTTATTTTATCAATTCTGTTCAAATAATTATTTATTTTATCTGAACAATTTGTGCCTATTTTTACTACATGTGATTCTGATATTCCAGATAAGAATGTTCTTAATCCTGGATCGAGACTTATTAATTTCCCTTTTTTTATACATCTTTTTGTTGATTCTTCTTTTATTGGCACATATAAGGTATATTTCTTATCAAAATCATTATATATTAATCTACTATCACATTTTATATTTTCTAATTTAAATTTTTTGCCATCTAAATAACTATCAATATTTCCAAAATGTCTCTTTTTAATAGAATTATCACAAAAATTTATTTTTTCGAAATCTAATATTTTAATTTTTTTGTCGAATTTCCAATATCTAAGTCTGAAATGTTTTATGTTCCTATTTTTCATATTCGTTAAACATGATTTAACATTAGTGCATGCTAATTTAATAGCTAAATCCAAATCATGTATACCTATATAATTATTCCTATTATTTCCGGAATTCCTCTGTATATTTGCTTTTATATCCATTAATCCCTTACGGATAGTGAAAAAACTAATATTATTATCTTTATTGAGTAATTTAATTTTGATTAATTTGAATGCTTCATTATACATTTTAATATAAAATGTAAACCACTTATTTAAAATTTTTTTTTGTTCATCGTTAAATTTTAAATTAATTTTAACAACTTTGTAATGATCATTAGTAAATTTTTTATCCTGTTTTAATTCAAGATCATGTTTGATTCTAATATTTTTTGATCTTTTAATATCAAACCATGTTTTGTATTCTGTATTTCTCAATTTTATGCCCCCCAATTTAATATTAACAGGAGGTAACCAAATCTTGTTATTCTTTCTAATAATTTTTTTTGCTAATTTCTTTTTTTCAGCACAATTATTATATACCTTTTTTCTTTTTTTCATTGGAAAATATTTAATATATTATCCTTGTATACTTTATATAAGTATGATTATATGAAGCCAATAAAAAAGACAGGAAAATAGATATATATAAATAAATAAAAATATAAAGAAATATCAAGAAATGTATTTACTAGTAGATACCCCATAAAACAAATACAATATTTTTGAGATTATCAGAAATATATTTAATAATTTGATCTGTGAATTGAGACCAAATTTTTGCATGACTATTTTTATGACCATGTTGGACAGTTAAACTAGCATTAATCATTAAACAACCTTGGAAAGCCCATGATATTAGATTACCGGATTTAGGAATTGAAATAGTATGTCCGAATTTTTTCAGGTTTTTAAAAATATTTTTTAAAGATGAAGGGATTTTCATACCATTTGGAACGGAAAAAGCTAAACCCATTGCTTGAGGGATAATTTTATTATTATGTATTTCATTTGAAAAATAAGGATCTTGACCAATAAAAACAACTTTAATGTCATTGAATGAAGTATAATTAAATGGAGCGAATAAATTTTCAGGATATGGATATATTATACAATTTTTTTTCAAAGAATTTGACAAGTAGGTATTTATACAATTCCAATTATTTATATTAAAAATATTATTAAAAATTAAATTCCAATCAGTAAAAATTGTCAAGTTTTGAATATTAACGTCACAATTAGGATAATGTTGTATCCATGATTTAAATGGATAATTAAAGGTGTTGAGGATATATTTATCTGTCATTTTTATGTAATATATTAATTATTTAATAAATACACTGTTAAATAGTTAAACCATCAAATTTTTAATCAAAATCTATTAAATATATGTATAAATAATTGAAAAATTGAAAAACAATATACTTAACAAATTAATTAAGATATAATAAAATAAAAACTATATAAAGATATAATAAAAATTAATTTTAATGGATATAAACAATATAAAAAATATAGAAGACATCCAAAATTTAAACGATGATGAATTATTCAAAATATTAGACAATATAAATGATGATATGATTAATGATTCGGATAGTGAAAATGATTCAAAAATGAGTGAAAATGAAGAATTCGAAGATAGTGAAAAGAATGATCAAAATTATTGCAATATTTGTTTAACTACAGAACATATTATTGAAGATTATGCAAAAGGAATCACTGTATGCACTGAATGTGGAACTATTACGGGTAGTGTAATGGATCATACTTCGGAAGCTAGAAATTATGAAGATAGTGATAATAAAGGTAATACAAGTCGTTTTAGTGGTATAATAAATCCTTTTCTGCCTCAATCATCACTTGGAACATCAATTGGTGGATATTCAAATAATAAAATTAAAATTTTACAAGGTTGGGGTGCTATGCCATACAAAGAAAGAAGTTTACATCAAGTTCTCAAAATTATACAAAATAATTGTAGAAAAGCTAATGTATTAAAATGTATCGAAGATGATGCTAAAATATTATTTATTAATATGCGTAATTCTACTAAAGCAAATGATAAAAAAATAATTATTAGAGGTATTAATTTAAAAAGTTCTATTGCTGCCTGTGTCTTTTTTGCATGTAAACGAAAAAATAAAACAAGGAGTCTAAGAGAAATAGCAGATTTATTTAATTTGAAAGATACTGAAATAACTAAAGGATGTAAAACTTTTTTAAAATTAATTCAAAATAAAAATGTAGAATATGATTTTAGTTCAAGCAAACCAGACGACTTTATTCCTAGATATTGTCGTATTTTAGCAATTGATAAAGAATATGTTGATCAGGCTATTCAAATTGCCAAAAATATTAAAAAATTAGGTATTGCGTCAATACATACCCCTTTGTCTGTTGCTACTGGTATTATTTTATTGGTTTCTGAAATTAATAATCTTAATATAACAAAAAAAATAATAGCTAATAAATTTCATGTTTCTGAAGTTACTATCAATAAAGCTTTCCGTGAATTGGAAATATATAAAAACTTTTTAATAGATGATATTTTAACAGATAGGATTGCTGCTACTTTAATTAAAGAAAATAAAAATTCCACCAAACCAGATCAATTAAAAAAAAGATATCAAAATATAAATAATAATACAAATAAAAATATAAACAAAAATTTTTGTTTTGAACAAAACATTAATATTGTTAATAATAAGAAAACTCCAATTATGATGAATAATAATAATAGTGAAATAAGAAATGATTCCAATATTATTAAAAATAATAAAAATGATGTATTAAATAAAAACGATATATTAAATAAAAATGATATATTAAATAAAAACGATATTAATAGTTGTGCATTAAATGATAAAGTAATTAAATTAAATAAAAATGATGTATTAAATAAAAATGATATTAATAGTTATGCATTAAATGATAAAGTAATTAAATTAAATTATTATGATTTATTTAAAAAATATGAAAATGTGGTTAATATAAGATCATCACATCATGAACTTGAAATGTTTTTTAAAAAAATGAATGATATCATTGAAAAAAAATTTAATATTAGTTAATAAATGATTTGTCAAAATCAATAATAGAATAGTCTAAAATATCTGACAAACTATCTACCATGATAACTTTAAAATTATTATCAATCAAAGAAAAATTTTTTTTTATTAAAAATAATTCATCTTTATTTTCATTTGGTATAATTACGAGTTTAATTCCGGCTTTTTTAGCTCCAATTAATTTATATTCTAAACCACCAATTTTTTTTATTTTTCCGGTTAAATCAATTTCACCAGTTATAGCTACGTCATGTTTTATTTTCTTATCTAATATTCTTGAAATAAAAGCAGTAGCAAAAGCAGCTCCTGCAGATGATCCATTTTTAGAAATAGAATAACCTGAAAGATGAATATGTAATCCATAGGGATTATCCTGAAGAAATTTATTTCTCACATTATTATTAACAAAATTCAAACTTGTTGTAAAAGCCAACATGACAGATTCTCTTGTGTTATTTCCTTGATTACCAGTTAATTTTAATTCAAATTTTTTATTATCTGAGTAATTAATGAAAATTTGAATTGGTATTATACCCCCTTGACCATCTTCAGTTGCATATAAAGTATTAACAATACCAACAATATCTGATTTATGTATTTGTTCAATATAATTATTAGATTGCCCTAAATATTGAACAATATGATTTTTATTAATATAAATCGATTCATCATAATTATGTAAATTTGAAAATATACCCTTATCATATATTTGTTCGAGATTAATCTTTAAAAAGATTTTTTCCAATTTGCGTTTTAAATCTCGAACACCTGATTCATTTGTATATTCTTCAATTATAAATCGTAAGTTTTCTTTATTAATATTTATAAATTTATTATCAAAACCAATTATTTCATTCATTTCTTTAATTAAAAATTCAGATGCAATATTAATTTTATCAATAACTTGATAGGGTTTAATTTGTATTTCAGTTATTCTGTCTAACAAAATTTTATCTATTACTGTATTATCATTATAAGAAAAAATAAAAAGGACTTGATTTAATGGAAATGTTATTCCTTGAAAAAATCTGTCTTGAAAATTATTATTTGTTATTGGATCAATTAGATGTATCAATATATTATAAATTTCATTTTTATCATGTTTATTACAAGCTTTATCTAATTCGTCAAAGAACATTACACAACGAGATTCACCTGATTCGCACATTTTTTTTATAATCATACCTGGTTGTGCTCCAATATAAGCATAACTTTGTCCATGTAATATATCTCCATCATTTTGCCCTCCTAAATTTATTTGAACAAAAGGTATATTTAATGCTTTGCCAATTGATTGTGCCATTAAAGTTTTGCCTACTCCTGGTGGTCCTGTTAAACTTAATGCAGCTCCTGAACTCGAAGGATTACTTATCCATTTAGCAATTTGTTCTTTAATAGAATCTTTATATAAATTATTGCCGTATATATAATTATCTAATTTATTTATAATACTATCAATATATTTTTTCTTATTTTCTTTATTTTTATTAAAATCATTAAAGTTTTTATCATTATTCGTTTCATGGATCCATGGATAATCTAATAATGTTTTTATATATAATTGTTGTTTATAATATTCATTATTTCTAGAATCCATTTCTTCAATTTTTTTTATGGCTATTTCTTTTATTTTTTTTGGCATCTTTTTTGATACTATTATTTTCTCTTTAAAATAATCCTTTTCTTTTTCCTTCTTTGATGAAACAGTTGTTTTTATTTCATTTTTTATATATATATTTATTTTATTTAATTTTTTTTGCAAATCATATGTTAAATTTTTATAAATCAATTCAGATATATTTTTATTCAAATTTGTTTTCATATCATTTGACAT
>Ga0307935_1000359_pt1 | contig 21080 bp, 23 predicted proteins | sample OrgLakmetageno92_FD_201827 | JGI IMG/M metagenome (GOLD analysis project Ga0307935, IMG submission 201827) | Saline water microbial communities from Organic Lake, Antarctica - #92 | ecosystem: Environmental > Aquatic > Non-marine Saline and Alkaline > Saline | place: Antarctica: Organic Lake...
TACTTGTCCGGCCTTTCGGTCAGCAAAGACTTCCCCTCGATAGATCCACACTTTAATACCAATCACACCGTACGGTAGGTTGGCTTCAACTCGAGCAAAATCAATGTCAGCTCGGAGTGTTTGTAGTGGTACCTGTCCTCTTTTAATTTCTTCTTTTCGTGCCATATCTGCGCCCCCTAGTCGGCCGCCAAGACTGATACGAACACCTTCAACGTCACGGTTAGCCATAACTTTTTCAGCGGTTTGCTTCATCACTCGACGAAACGTCATACGCTTTTCAAGTCCTTCGGCAATCATCTGACCAACGATGCTGGCTGATGATTCTGGTGAACGGATTTCTTCGATGTCAATTTTTAGTTCAAGTGGTTCACTCATTTTTTGCTTTTGCAAAAATAGGTCGATTTCTTTCTTGAGCTTAGTGATACCTTCTCCACTTCGTCCAATAACGATACCAGGACGAGATGTTTTGATAATCAATCGAATCGCTTTTTCACTTCGTTCAATTTCGAGCGTATCAACTGACATACCCTTGAGGCGAGTCTTGAGCATCTTGCGCAAAGCTGCGTCTACCCGTAGGTATTCTCGAAACTTTGCTGGATTGGTTGTGAACCAGCGACTTTTCCAGTCACGGTTGATACCGATCCGTTGGATGTATGGATGAGCTATGTGTGTCATACCAATTATTTTTTATCGCCAAGCTCCACAAGGATATGGCTGTTACGTTTATTAATTCGTGACGCAGAACCTCGGGCTCGCGGCATCATTCGACGGTAGGTAACCCCTTTGTTGACCGTTACAGTTTTCACAACGAGGTTGTCTGTGTCTTTCCCTTGGTCTTTCGCATTTGCGACAGCAGACTTGATCATTTTTGCAAATGGATCAGCTGCTCGCTTGTCTACAAACTGTAGGGTAACGAGTGCTTCAGATACTTTCTTTCCGCGCACTAAATCAGCGATCAGGCGAACCTTACGTGGTGATTGGCGGTAGTTTTTTAGGAATGCTTTCATATAGTAAATAATTATCCAGCAGACTTAGCGGCCTTAGCAGCTGCGATTTCAGCTTCTTTCTTTTTCTGTTCAAGTTCTTTCTGCATCTTACCTCCGTGTCGGTAGAACTTCTTGGTTGGTGAGAATTCACCAAACTTGTGACCTACCATTTCTTCTGCGATGAGAACCTCGATGTGTTCTCGACCATTGTGAATACCGAATGTAAATCCTACCATTTCCGGTGAAATCACTGATCCGCGCTTCCAGATCTTGATTACTCCAGTTTCACCTGGCTTTTTCCCAGCGACCTTTTTTAGGATACGTTCATCCACATTAGGCCCCTTGTATAGGGATCGTGACATAGTTATTTATTATTGTTGTTGGGTAAATACCGCGTGTAGTTAGTGCGCACATGCTAGATATGGCATGCATCACCGTCAGTGGCGGCTTGCAAGCATACTTGGCGTGTTACCTGGTAACGGCCGGATAACAAGTATGACTTACGACTTCGTTCTTTACTTATGCCAATTATCTGTTGACAGTTGGACGTGAGGTTGGAACTGCATGACAATACCAAATACAGCCGTAAAGTCAATGATTTCTAAGGGCTCCAACCCATGTTGCGTAACTATTATGATTGCAGTATTGTTTACATAGAAGGAAGAAGCATTGTTCGCCAACGGGAGAGTTACTATGGGCAAGAGTAGGCTACCACTACACGAAGCGCTAAGGCCAGGCTGCCATCCAGATCAAGCAGGAGAGGTGGGTCAAAGTCTTTTTTGCTTAGCAGACTGGATTGAAAAAAACCGTCCAGACCAACAAATCTGCCAGCCGGTCACATCACAATCACTTGCTGACATGATTAAGATAATTAGGCCGCCAGTATCTGGGTTTAACCATCTACCAGCGATCAAACAATTACTACGTCAGGCACGATCAGCGTAAAATACAAAGGCGACCACCCAACTGGCTCGCCTTTTTCTATGGTACGCTTTCCGTACATGATCACTCCGTCGCACATGATTTATAGCTGGGCGCTGGCTAAAGCCACCGATCCACAACCCAACAAACTACGCACCCTGGTAATTGTATCCGGCGGGCTGATACCCGATCTGCCGGCGTATACTTTTTTCTTTGTGCATACGTTTATTCTAGGAACGAGTCAGCAATTGATGTGGCATTACAAGACTTACAAATAAATCTCAAGTCTTCTTGATGAAGTTAATTTACTCATGCTAACATTAGAAGTATAAACGTATGAAATACCTAATCAATTTTTCTGGGTCGTTTTGGATTATTTTTGCGATTTTATGGTTACTAGTGGCGGTCTCATCAATATTTGACTCACCCGCTGTGTACAGCAGTGATTTGGTGTTTGTCACTTATTGGCTATACGGTATATGGGGGATAGTTATGGGAATATTTATTTTTTCTAGGATGTTTGGAAACACACCTTTTTCATTACACTTTTGGCGAGTTGTGTTACTAATTGATATGGCTGTTTATATTCCCGGAATATTGCTCGGCTACCACTCATATGTATATGAGACTGGAGAGCCTGTTTCTATTCTTACAATGATATTGGCACTAGTAATGGTAACTCCATTTGCTCTACTTTACTGGTTTGGATTATACGTCTACACCAGAAACATTACTCAGTTTTCTGATTTGAAGAATGCTCCAGATGCGTTTGGCAGATTTGTGTACAAAGCCATGGTCGACGAAACAAAAATTACGCCACTAGACAAATAATCATGACTTTACTAAAACAACTTGCAACTGGTGTGTTGGCACTCATTACCATTTTGTCTGTGCCACTCACCGTCGTTACTGGTATTGGTCTGTGGTACGCGTTCTCACTTGGGTTATTGTGGGTATTTATCGGATCACTCTGCGTTACTATCCTAACAGGTTGGTGCGCATGGCAGTATCCGACCTACCGTGAATGGCTAGTAATGTGGTTTTTGCCGTTTTAAAATGTATGAGCAATAAAAACTCTTTTTCAGATACCGCTCTAGATCTGACATTACTTATCGCTTCGCTTTATGCACTCTATTCTATTACAGATGTTTTTGTAATGGAACTGAGGCAAAACGCTGTTAGTTTTCCTAATATCATGACCAGTTATTGGTTGGTTATGGCTGTGCCTATTTTACTTTCGCTTAGCAATAAACATGTTGTGCAAAAAAAGTTTTGGCGAATATTATTTGTAGCTGGTATTCTGGTGCTGATCGTCCAAAATATTTCTATGTTACCAATCTGGTTTTCTCTATTCGGGACCAGTACCGTTAGTGACATGATTATTGCATCACTCCTATTTGCATCATTTAATATTTTGACGTTTTCTTTTATCTACAAAACCTACAGCAAAACTTAAGATGTGGTACGCTTTCCGTGCATGATCACTCCGTCGCACATGATTTATAGCTGGGCGCTAGCTAAAGCCACCGACCCCAAACCCAACAAACTACGCACCCTGATAATTATATCCGGCGGGCTGATACCAGACCTGCCGGCGTATACTTTTTTCTTTGTGCATACGTTTATTCTAGGAACCAGTCAGCAATTGATGTGGGACGTTTTGTACTTTGATTCAGCTTGGTCACCATTTATCACCCTCTCGCACTCGCTGCTACTCTGGCCCCTACTGCTGCTAGTCGCAACCCTAGCTAAACAAACACTGCTACGCCTTTTTGCTGTAAGTGCTTTACTACACGTTTCACTTGATTTCCTGGTGCATCACGACGACGCCTATCGACACTTTTGGCCGCTGAGTGACTGGAAATTTATGAGTCCGGTATCATACTGGGATCCAATGTATTATGGAAACTGGGTCAATACGATTGATTCGATTGTGGTTATCGCGTTGCTCGCGTGGCTTGGCTATTTTTACAAGTCAAAATGGGCACAAATTGGGATTTGTACTTTGATTGCTTTATATGCGGCTATCTACATTATCGGTTGGTATTTTAAAATATAATGTATGTCAAAACCACGCGGACGAGAACACACCACCCTAACCGAAACAGCCTCTCAAGTAGTGAAAGAGTTATACAAAATTCCTGGGATCAAGATGATTGCACCAGGTGAAATTGATACTGCTTCTAGACGCAAAGGCGGAAAACGATTTGTGACCGCAGTTGACTTAGTCAGTGGGTGCGAACTAATCATCACTGGCCAAGGAGTACAAAAAGTCGCGGTCCACGGAGTAAGTGCTCAAACTATCATAAAGCATCTCAGTCAAACAAAAACACTCCAAGAATTTGTATTCAAGGAGCGCTCTCGCAAACCTGGCGTTTAGTTTTACAGTTCGTCTAAGGCTTCATCGATCAGATCTTCTGCTTCCTCAGCTAGATCAATTGCATCGTCGTAATCTTCATCATCGTAGGCATCTTCAGCTTCTTCAAGCAGATCTCTAGCCTCATCGAGTAGATCACGAGCATCATCTGCACCACGATCGTCATCGTCTTCTGCTTCGTCTACTTCATCATCGGCGTCACGATACTCGTCCCAAGCATCATCAATCGCGTCTTCTGCATCTTCTTTTTCTTCATCAGATCCACCGATTGAATCAATTGCTTGGTCGATTAATTTTTCTGCTTTCTTGGCTAGCTTAGCTGCATCATCCCAATCCTCATCATCAACAGCAGCTTCGGCTCGCTTGATTTCTCGTTCTGCGTCATCAAGGAAATCTTCGGCTTCGTCAACCTCTTCACCATCATCATCAGCGTCACTGATCTCGTCTTCAGCTCGTTCGTACTCCTCCTTTGCGTCTTCAACATCATCGATCGCATCTCGCTCAGTAACGACATCAATTTCATCAATAGCGTTTTCAAGAAGTTCTTCTGCATCAAGAGCGTCACTGATGGCTTGCCGATATACTCGATCATCAAATGCGTCTTGTGCGTCATCGAGTAGATCTTTAGCTTCATCAAGCATGTCGGGTGCATCACCAACGTCAGCATCTTCGTCTTCTGCTTCGTCAAGCAAATCTTCTACATCTTCAAACAGGTCTAGAACATCATCTAGCAAATCTTCGGCTTCACTCATTTCTGATTCGCCGCCGGCATCTTCGAGTACATCTACCGCATCAGCAAAGATGTCACTGGCAACGTCCTCTACCTCGTCATACTCCTCATCAAATAAATTTAGGAGCGCTTCGTAAAAGTCCTCTCGCACATCGCGTAGATCTTCGCGCAGCTCAGCCTGTTCGTCTTCATCTGCGTCTTCTATCTGCTCTTCTGCATTAATTAGTACATTGACAATATCTTCAAGCGCCTGCATAGCGTCTTCACGCTCTTGCTCATCTGCACTAGTCGACACCCCTGCAACCTCTGGACTTGGTGTACTAGTAACTGGTAATGGTTGCGCTGTCGCTGGTGCGAGCGCTGTCTGCTCGCTTTCGAGCTGAGTCACTAGGTCTAGCAGGTAAGCCGCCTGGGACTGTGGACCAAATACACCACTAGACGGCACTACTCCACTAGCTTGTTGCCACTTGATTACCGCCGCTTCTGTCAGACTCCGAAATAGACTGGTCTCGTTTCCAACTGATCCCGGCCCTGACTCAGCAATTACAAATCCCGCTCCGTTGAGGTATGTCTGTAAACACCGAACGTCTTCGCCATCGACACCCATCTCTAGAGTACGACTAAATGAACATTCATTAACTGATTGCGCACTAGCGAAAAAAGGAGTGAGAATAAAGGCTGCTACCAGGATGCTAAGTCCAAGTAAACTAAAACGTGAAGCTGAAAGATTCATAGGTACATCTGATTTAATAATTGAATATACCAACATTGTAACACTTAAATAAAAACACAAAACCACTCCATATGGAGTGGTTTTGTGTTTGGTTTGTGTTACCTCTTGCCCCACAAATTCAAGAAAATATACCCCAGGGTACCCTCTCTTGATTTATTCTAAATCAATTCACCTTGCAATCGCTACGCTCATTATTTTCTTGACTCGTCGGCACACCTCGCTGATCGGCGCGCTAGGAAAGCGCTTCTCACATGCTCCGGCCGGGCAAGAGGCACGTTTCTGACACTGGTCAGAAACTAACACAAAAGAAAACACCCTTACGGATGTTTTCTTTTGTGTTACCTCTTGCCCCCCATAAGTGGTCCTGGCTTTCGTCGGTTGACGATAAGCTTGTTTGAGTACTTCTTTGGTGAACGAGACTTTTGTCCCTTTCCGGTCGGTCGACCTTGCTTGGTTCGTTGTCGTCGGTGTCCCCGTGGAGACTTACCTTCACCACCTCCGTGTGGGTGATCAACAGCGTTCTTCGCAGCACCACGAGTCTTTGGACGCAAGCCCATGTGACGCGCTCGTCCTGCCTTACCGATTGATACCAAACGATATTCTTCGTTTGATACTGCTCCGATTGATGCCCAAGCTGACTTGAGGACCTTACGGATTTCAGATGATGGCATCTTGAGTGTCGTATGCTTGTCGTCTTGCGCTACTACTTCGGCGTAGTTCCCGGCCGACCGCGCGAGGCGCGCTCCGGCTCCTGGGTTGATTTCTACGTTGTATACGTAGTTACCAACTGGAATTGCTGATAGTGGTAGTCGGTTACCAACTTTTACCTTGGCGGTAGCTGACGCTACGATCTGGTCTCCAGCCTTTAGCTTTTGTGGAGCCAAAATGTATCGACGGTCACCATCGGCGTAACAGATGAGAGCAATGAATCCTGATCGGTTAGGATCGTATTCAAGTGTTTCAACTGTAGCAGGAACATCTAGCTTGTCGTACTTGAAATCAATCACTCGATACGTTCGCTTGTTTCCACCACCTCGGTAGTGAGTGGTGATTCGACCATCACTGTTACGACCTCCAGTACTTCGCTTTCCTTTAGTAAGTCCCTTCAGTGGATTACTTTTTGTTGTCGTGAGCTTCTTTTTGTATTCAATCACCGAACCGTCACGACGACCGTCTGATGTTGGTTTATATTTCTTTACCATAATTGTGAATGTTAGAAACTAGTGGAGATCACTCTCCTTATCTTCCTAACTAATAATTGAATGAGTAAATGCTCAAAGAGCATATTACGAATTTATGTCCCAATTCGTTCTGCCCTTGGGCGAATTGCTGGGCGGAATGAGTAAATGCTCGAAGAGCATATTACGAATTTATGCAGACTCCTCACTAGATTCGACCTATCAAGGGAGAATCTAGTGGCGGAGGGCTGCCAAGGGACTCTGAAAATTTACAGAGACATAGCTTACTGAGTAAGTTATGTATGATTAAACCAAGTTAATCACGTCACCCTTCTTCAAGTACACATAGGCTTTCTTCATACCCTTGTTGTGTACAGTCTTGCCAGAGAATCCCTTGACTCGCTTGGCAGCTTTTTTGTTCACGATGTTTATCTTCACCGGCGTCACATTGTAGAGAGCTTTGATTGCATCACGAACAGCATACTTCGTTGCGTTTGGACGGACGATGAATGTGTATACATTTCGTTCGCTCATGCCAACTGCTTTTTCTGTGATACGTGGAGCAATAATAACTGATGCCAGGTTTCGGTCCGTTGCCAAAGGCGCCGGTCCGACTGACTTCGTATCAGCTACCACGGCTGTGCTCTCCTGCCCCAGGGCACCTACTTTCCCTTTGGCATTCACCTTGTCTTTTTTGTCTTTTTTAGATCCAAAGAGGGCCATGTTAGTTTGACTTAGGAGCTGTAGTACCAACTCGGGCTGCGAAGATTTCGACAGCAGCAGCTGGATCCGCTACAACAACATACTTGTAAGTGAGGAGGTCAACTGGGTTGATATCCTTGGCTTGCGCCACTTCGACATTACCAAAGTTACGGAAGCTTTTTTCAGTCGCAAGATTACGATCTGATAGCACAACTAGTGCGGCATTCTTTCGCTTGGTGGCAAGAGAATCATTACCTGATCCTTTTGCTAGTGCCTTGATGACTGCTAATGCGTCTTTTGCTTTTGGTTCGTCCATTGCTAGAGTCTCAACAAAGATAACTTCTTTGTCGGCTAGCTTTTTAGACATCACAGTAGCAAACGCTTTGGCTCGTACCTTTTTGTTGATTTTAACTGAGTAGTCTTTTTCTGATCGTGGACCAAATGTCACACCACCACCAGTCCAAATCGGAGACCGACGAGAACCATGTCGCGCGCGACCAGTTCCCTTCTGTCGCCATGGCTTTCGCCCTCCACCGCGCTTTTCACTTCGATCTTTGGTGTGAGCTGTGCCTTCGCGAGCGTTGGCTTGCATTCCCACCACAACGGAGTGAACTAAGTCTGCATTCCAGCTTATCCCAAATACAGATTCTGGAAGAGTTACCTCGCCCTTCTCTGCACCTTCACGGGTATAGATTGTTGATTTCATATATCAGTGATTATTTAGGTGTGCTGAACACTTCTACTAAAGTTCCTTTCCGTCCTGGCACTGCGCCAGATACGACAAGGATGTTTTCTTCTACATTAACCTGGAGTACTTTTAGTCCTTTCACCTGGATAGTGTCACCACCCATGCGTCCGGCCATTCGAGTCCCCTTAAGTACTCGGGCGATTCCAGTTGCTCCAATTGACCCCGGTTCACGTTCAGAGTGCTTCTGACCGTGCGACCGTCGTCCTCCGGCAAATTTGTGTCGCTTCACAACACCTTGGAATCCTTTTCCTTTTGAGATTGCAGAAACGGTGACATCGTCACCAGCTTCAAATACTGATGCATCGAGGGCAGAACCCTTTTCGATACCATCAGTTGATTCGTTGTAGCCTTTTCGAGCCCGAAATTCACGTGCTACTGCTACAGCTGAACCAAAGTGACCTTTGGCAGCTTTACTGACTCGGTGCTCTTTTTGAGTACCTGACGCAAGTTGGACTGCATCGTAACCATCGACTTCGGTAGTTTTTACCTGCGAGATAGTCGCTGGCGCTACTTTAAGTACAGTGGCTGCGTGACATCGTCCGTCTTCGGTGAAGACTTGTGTCATGCCAGTTTTGGTTCCGAGAATAAATTTCATTTGTATGAACCTTACTGTCGAGCGAGGTTGCCCTCACTCTTCTATTAAAACTGCAGACCCATACAACAAACCGCGCAAATATCTTCAGTTGCGAGCACAGCTCACACAAAAGAAATTGCGCGGTTTGTGCCCAGTGGTCCACGAAATAAATTCGTGTACATAGGTCTTTACAGCTGTGGGAGAGTATACGGATTCTGGCGCAAAAAGCAAGGGTGTGGTATATATTTTGCGGACATAAGTCATAAGTAGACACAAGCAGGGAGAGAACAAATGCAACCAAGAAACCCAGAACTAGAAGTGTACGAAGCAGGACTGCTGGTGCTTAAGCACGGCAAGGCTAAATTTATATCTGACATGATTTTGCTGGCTGACAAAGACCGACTGAACGCCGGCATCATATACTCGATACTAAAAAAACAAACATCGGTCGATATCCCGGAAGTACCTGGATTTAGACTGGCGAATACCATGTACGATGACCGGCTGCTTGCAGCTTGGATGGAGTTCTTTACCGCTGTCGCCCACAGAGACAAAGTTATCCATCAAACCTACGGATGAAAACAATACAAACAACAAAGCCGCATCGAGATCGAAGCGGCTTTTTTTAGTGAGGCTAATAAATCAAATGTGATCTAATCGCTAGGCGATGATCGGAGCTAACTGCATATAAGCAAGCATACCAATGGTAGCTAAACTTAAGCAGTGAACCATCCAGCTATTTTCGCTAGACATTTGATCTGCAGATTGCATTAATGGTGACTTTTCCATAAATTTTTTGCGTTAATTTTTAAAGAACAAGAATGTTCTGAGGCATCCACCGTCTGTGGCCCTCTTTATAAACTTTACTTCTGGTCACTTCACTTCAACCTCATGACTTGATTCTTCCTTAACGGATTCATCTGGTCATACAAACGGAGAAAGGCCGAGCGATAAATCGCTCGGCCCTCCGTTACATATATAATGCCAGCTACTACACAAAACGCAACACCCTACTGTTCATAACTGGGGATAACAAAACACCCGCCAAAGGCGGGTGTTTTGTTCAGGCACAGACGTCATTCTTTCTAAATTGAATGGAGTCCGAGGCGTGCCAGGAATCAAACGTGAGGCGTACATCAGTACGATGAACGTTTTATTCTGCCAGCACAACGAAGGAATCCGTCGATTTTGGAAGAATGGCTACATCATCTTCACGTCGATATTGACTCCGGACGGTAGTGAAAGGTTCGTAAGAGCCTCGACTACTTTGGGACTCGGATTGAGAATGTCGATCACACGTTTGTGCGTTCGCATTTCAAATTGTTCTCGCGCGTCCTTGTGCACGAAAGTTGAACGGTTGACCGTGTACTTCTTGATTTCTGTCGGAAGTGGGATCGGCCCAACTACAGTTGCGTCAAAACGCATAGCTGTGTCAATGATTTGTTTGGTACTAGCGTCGAGAATCTTGTGCTCGTACGCTCGTACCCGGATGCGCAGCTTGTTGATTGCTCCGGCTGCTTTATCAGCTGATGTTGTGTCTGTTGCCATAGTGTTATTGGTTATCAGTTGCGATTAGGCAACGATTTTTGTTACAACACCCGCTCCTACTGTCTTACCTCCTTCACGAATCGCAAAGTTAGTTTGTTCTTCCATGGCTACTGGGGCTACCAACTTCACTTTGAAAGTTGCAGTATCTCCCGGCATTACCATTTCTGTTCCGTCGGCTAGCGTTACGTCTCCGGTAACGTCTGTAGTTCGAACGTAGAACTGTGGCTTGTAGCCTGAGAAGAATGGAGTGTGACGTCCACCTTCATCCTTTGATAGCACGTATACTTCTGCTTCAAATTCTGAGTGCGGAGTTACTGAACCTTTCTTGGCTAGTACTTGTCCTCGGTGTACGTCTTCTTTCTTAGTACCTCGTAGTAGGATACCGGCATTGTCTCCCGCTTGTGCTTGATCCAATTGCTTGTTGAACATTTCAACTCCAGTAACTGTTGTTACTTTTGTATCTTCGATACCAACGATTTCTACTTCTTCACCTACCTTTACGATTCCTCGCTCTACTCGTCCAGTTACCACTGTTCCTCGTCCTTCGATTGAGAAGATGTCCTCGATTGGCATAAGGAATGGCTTGTCGAGTTCTCGTTCTGGAGTTGGGAAGTATGAGTCCATCGCATCAACTAGCTCAATGATCTTAGCTTGGTAGTCAGCGTCACCTTCGAGCGCCTTAAGGGCTGACCCGTGGATGATTGGTGCTCCTTCTCCGTCGTATCCAGCTTTGGTGAGGTCTTCACGTAGCTCTTCTTCAACAAGCATAAGCATTTCTTCGTCGTCTACCATGTCGCACTTGTTTAGGAAAACAAGCATCTTTGGTACACCAACTTGCTTGGCAAGTAGGATGTGTTCTTTGGTTTGTGGCATGGCACCATCTGTTGCCGCCACCACTAGTACGGCACCGTCCATTTGGGCAGCACCAGTAATCATGTTTTTGATGTAGTCAGCGTGACCTGGCGCATCGATGTGCGCGTAGTGTCGCTTTGGAGTTTCGTATTCTGAGTGTGAAAGCGAAATAGTAATTCCACGTGCTTTTTCTTCAGGAGCCTTATCAATTTCTCCGACGTCTTTTACGTTTGCTGTGTACCCTTCTCCCTTAGCTTTAAGAGTAGTCAGGATTGCAGCGGTCAAAGTAGTCTTACCGTGGTCAACGTGACCAATAGTACCTACGTTAATGTGATCTTTTGATCGATCGTATGCTTCTGCCATAATAATACTAGTTAGTATTGGATAATAATTACCGCACACAATCGCTCATGAAAAAGCGTGAGCTCTTGTATTGACACTTACAACGGCGCGAGAACGCTGCGTTGTAGGTGGCAACCAAGAAACGTGTGAAAGAGCAGTATATGTTCGCTCCACAAACAGAGACTCTGTTATGCGGTCCGGCTATCGTATCAAACTGGCTAGATTATGCAAGAACAAACCACCGCTGAAGCGGTGGTTTGTTCTTGTCTGAGCTCCGTTCTACTTGCGCGCAAACTAATTAGTCGAACAGTCAATTGATTGGATTTGAGAATTGTAGTTACTTGCTCCAACCCGTTCCCAAACACCGTTTCTGAGCCAAGCTATGTTGTTATTTCCTGGAGAATAGAAATCCTGATTACGATGGCCAACTGAGCGTGAGCCTGCAAACAGTGCTTCACACACTGCATCACGTTCTGCTGACCTCGAAGCTACTCTCTCTGCATTTATACCTGCCAGAGCATTAATGGCGTCAGTTGCCTGACCACCAGAAAAGCTTCGTTCCGTGACAGCTACCGGGGATGGTCGCAATTCCGACCAATGTATTAGCCTGACCCCTTGCCCATTGCCAGATATTGCTCGGTAGTAATGATCGTTTGGCACGATCACCTGTAGCGTTCCGTTCCGATTATTACTTTGTCCATTTCCCCCAGAAACTCGAATCCAATCGGAATTATCAACCGAAACGTCAATTACACCGTTAGACCCCAACTCAGCCGAGATTTGAATCGGATCTCCAGTGCTGTTCTGATAGACCTGATCTATCCGCCTAGAAGCAGTAACGTCATACCACTGTTGTACAACACCAATACTTCCACCACCGCCTCCTCCTCCACCATTCACCAACGCTGCAGTCGTACTAGCAGCAAAACAATTGGCACCAGTATAATCACAATACAAATCAGATCGCATCTCGTCTCAAGCGCTGATTGTGAATGCACCCATATCACCTAATTTATTCTGCAGGCCTCCCCCAATATTAATCGGTGCGGTAGCGTTGTTGCCGGTTGGCGCGGCCGTTGGATTAGCCCACTGGCCGTAGGCAAAGTTGGCAACGAGTGCCAACGTGAGGGCAATGGTCAAAAAACCGATTTGTTTACTAGTTTGGATGATAGTGTTCATAGTGTAATGGTAGTTAAGGACTGATTATTCAGCGGCTTGTAAGCGGGCGGTTAGGGCGGCTATCTCCTCGGGGGTGCGGTCATTAGTACCGCGGACACTTTCTAGGCGTTGGGTTAGTTCGGCTATTTCTTCGAGACTCCGCTCTGACGTCTCAATGGTACGTAACCGTTCAGATAGAGCTTCGATATCACGCTCTGGCTCAGGCTCAGCTACTACTTGAGCTGTTGGTTCGGTGTAATTTATATCATCACCTGAGAGCGTGGTGAGATATAGGTAATACATGACGCCGGCTAGAATCAGGGCGATGAGCGTTGCCACCAGAATACTTAGGTGTTTTGAATGTTTCATAATAAGTATAGATTAAATTTCTTGCATAGTTCCTGTAACTTCGATCTCTGCAGCTTGGCGGTATGGTGAACCATTGACCACTGTACATTCGATAGCGATGTTGGTTCTATTGGTTAAGTTGGCAGTCTGGAAAGTGTCTGTATAACTTCCGTCGGCTGGCACCGTGAACGTTGCCTCTGGTGTACCGGTTAGACCTGGCCCAAACAGACTACAGGTTGAACCACCAGCTGATGTTACTGTTATTCCCACATCGGCAGCTCTACCAGAACGCACAATGTCTGGCACTGTAAAGTCAACTACTGGGTTTGGCGCCACTGGCAGAACAATCTCAATTAGTTCGTCGGCGGGTGTTGATGGGCCCTCAGCATTGGTACACACGAGCGTATATGTTGTACTAGTGGCAGGGCTAACGGTCAGCGAATTACCACTGGCTGACGGCGAGCTAGTTGGTTCACCTTGGTCGTTTGTCAGCTGGCAACTTGTCGCATCGTCAACTGTGTAGGTACATGTAACATCTACACCTATAGCAGATGACGTGTCCGGACAGTTAAACGTCACCTGTGGTGGAGCCGGGATTTCAGAATATGTGACAGGTGTAGTGCCATTAGGTGAAAAATCAATCCAACCAGCAACGATCAGACCACCCCACGCATAGTTGTTTGGTTCATTTGCTGCCCCAGTTGGCGTCATGGTGATCCCATATCCACCAGCCGCTGTGCCGCTGAGAGCGATCCAACCGTCCCAGCCACCCGCATTTGAATGCATTCCCCCAGAACAAGTAGCTGGGTTGGCGGCAACAGAACATACGCGAGCCCACCCACCAAAGTTGAGGTTGTCGCTAAATGAACCTTCAGTAGCTCGCGCACTAGCAGCCTCTACTCCAGCTCCCGACCTGGAATCTGCGCCAGCTGGATTAAAGCTGATCCAACCAACGTTACTTGACCAGGCATACCCTGTAAGGTTTCCGGATGTGTCTAGTTCTACTTTATAGTCACTCGTCCCACAGGTGTCAGTATTTGAACAGTTCATAGAAATCCAACCAATACCCTCTAACCCACCTGTGACAGGATCCGTATATCCACCCCAAGCAAACCCTTCAAGCTCGACCCCCCCGGGTGGTATATCAAAATCGGCTGCAGCCGGTTGTGGCATTGTGAGCATTGCTCCTACTAAGAGAAATAGAGCAACCGTTACGTACTTAACTGCATGTTGTAAAGAAATTGACATAATATATTTATTTACTACATAGTAGCAGGAAACCAATTGATTTTTTAGGAGACTTGTTGATATAAAATAAAACAGCGTGCCCTTTGGGCACGCTGTTTTATTGTATTCTCTGCCTATACGGCAACGCCCCGTGACTTTTTGATATCGTCAGCGACGTTTGGTGGTACTACTGCGTAGTGATCAAACTCCATCGTCATACTAGCTCGACCTTGCGTCATTGAACGTAGGGTGTTGGTGTAGCCAAACATTTCTGATAGTGGAATCTGTGAGTTCACAATTGTTTTACCTCCAACTTCGGTGGTACCTTCTAGCTGACCTCGCTTTGATGAGATGTTTCCTTGGATGTCTCCCATGTATTCTTCTGGCGTTCGCACTTCTACTTTCATGATCGGTTCAAGGATCACCGGTGTTGCGCGAGCGGCCGCTTCCTTAAAGGCGTTAATACCAGCTAGCTTGAAAGCAATTTCACTCGAGTCCACGTCGTGGAATGATCCATCGTATAGCTCAACTGATACGTCCTCCATTTTGTAGCCGGCTACGAATCCTCGGGTCATAGCTTCTTTACAACCCTTCATCACGGCTGGAATGTATTCTTGGGGAATAACTCCTCCCTTGATGCTGTTAACGAATTCGAAGTGATCTTCACGGGTGATGTTTTTAGCAAGCTTGACTGGCTCTCCGTCAGCGTCGAGTTCAAGCGCTTCTAGTGGCTTGATGCGGATTTTTACGTGACCATACTGCCCTCGTCCACCTGACTGCTTGGCGTACTTGTGGTCAGCTTCGGCTGCACCTTGGATTGTTTCTCGGTAGGCTACCTGTGGGGCACCGATGTTGGCTTCAACCCCAAACTCTCGCTTCATTCGGTCAACCAAAATGTCGAGGTGGAGCTCACCCATTCCGGCGATGATTGTTTCGAGGGTTTCTTCGTCAGTTGAAACGGTAAAGGTTGGATCTTCGTCTGATAGTCGCTTGAGAGCGACACCCATCTTTTCTTGGTCTTGTTTGGTCTTTGGCTCTACCCGCACCGCTACCACTGGCGCTGGGAAGGTGATCGTTTCTAGCAAGATTGGGTTATCAAGTGAACACAAGGTGTGAGAAGTTTTCACTTCTTTAATTCCTACCGCTGCGGCAATTTCTCCTGCGTACACTTCATCGACTTCTTCTCGCTTGTCAGCCATCAGTCGTACGATTCGTCCGATTCGTTCTTTGTTACCGGTTGAGGCGTTGAGGATATAGGTTCCTGACGTTACCGTTCCTGAGTACACTCGGAAGAAAGCGAGCTGCCCCACGAACTTATCGTCTTGCAACTTGAATACCAGTGATGACATTGACTCATCATCAGCTGGCTTTCGGGTAACAGTTACTTCTTCATCTTTTGGATCGTGACCTTCAATATCTGGTAGGTCAGTTGGTGCTGGTAGGTAGTCTACTACGGCATCAAGTACTAGTTGTACCCCGATGTTCTGCAACGCAGTACCAGTCATGATTGGGAAAATTTCATTCGCGAGCACGGCTTTTCGAAGCGTTGCTTTGAGCGCTTCTACGGTAGGTTCTTCGCCACCAAAGTACGCTTCCATCATTACGTCATCGTGTTCGACAACTTTTTCGATGAGTTCTGCTCGCCACTTTTGTGCATCCTCGAGCATGTCCGCTGGGATTTCTTCTTCAGTTACTAGCATTCCCATTTCACCAGCAAAGCGATAGGCCTTCATGGTGATGAGGTCAACCACACCAGACATTTTGTCTTCAGCCCCAATTGGTAGCTGAATCCGTACTGCCTTTGGTGAAAGACGATCGTGAATAGATTTCACTGAAGACTCGAAGTCTGCTCCTAGCTTATCCATTTTGTTAATAAAACAAATTCGTGGCACGCCAGCTTCGTCAGCGTAACCCCAGTTAGTTTCTGTTTGCGGTTCTACTCCAGCGGCCCCGTCAAACACCACTACCGCACCATCGAGCACCCGCATCGATCGCTTCACCTCAGCGGTAAAGTCGATGTGACCTGGCGTATCAATAATGTTAAAAGAGTATTTTAAATCTTTTGAAACTCGATCTTCTTCGAGAGTCTTTGTCCAGTTACAAGAAATCGCCGCAGCGGTAATTGTAATACCACGTTCTCGTTCTTGTTCCATCCAGTCGGTAACGGTTGCGCCATCGTGCACCTCACCGATCTTGTGACTCATTCCGGTATAAAACAAAATACGCTCAGACGTAGTTGTCTTCCCGGCATCAACGTGCGCAACGATCCCGAAGTTTCGTAGCCGCTCAATTGGAAATGCTCGTGCCATAATAATCTATATATAATGAATGTATAAGTAATTGTTGATTTTCTCCCTAGTACTTTAAATGCCTTTGGCAGAAATTTGCTCTAGGAAAAAGCAAATTTCTGCATAAGTGGAACATGGTCGTTACACTCCCTGTTTGCACTTAAAAATTTGCTCAAATGAGCAAGGTGCCGGTACTATACTGCAAATAGTAGTAATCAGCAACCGAAGTCAGGCAGAAATTCTTTGGGGAATTTCTGCCTGACTTCACGATGGTGGCATAGTGTCAGACCTTGACTTTTACTATTTTCCATGCTATTGTGTAAACAGTAACCGGCCACGGCAATCAAGCCAAAGCCACGCATCAACAGGAGATATCCCATGCGTTTTATGATCCTTCTCACTACTATTCTCACGTTCATTGGCGGAGCCGCTCTCGCGCAGAATGAAACAACGGCAGCTGCAGAAGAGACCGCGCCCGTTGTCTCGTTTGATCTGGCTGCTGGGTATTCAATCCCGGCATTTAAACCGCTCAATCTCGACGAAGCGACCTCGGCACTGGCCGAATCGCTTTGCGAGGACGCTGAGTCGGAAGCTTGCGCTGGCGCAAAAAGCGCCATTGCATCTTCCAAAGCAGCACAGTTGGAGCAAATGCTCACAGCCCAGACGACAATCGAACGTGGGCAACTCGCCACCATGATCGCGTTAGCAGCAATGCAGCGCGACGATGCACGTGTACTTGCAGCACGTTCTGCAAACGTTCTGGCTGAAGTTGAAGCATTTGGCACCCAATCAGCCGCGAAAGCTGCGGCCATACTTGCAACTGAACTGGCACAAGCAGCACAAGACGCTGCTGCTGCAAATGTTTTGCTACAGCAAACGACTGGTGAAGTTGTCTCGGCTGAAGAGCTGACTGCTATTCAGGGACAACTTGCACTCGTGGGCGCTGATTTGGCTAACGCTCAGGCGACGGCTGAAGCTGGAGCAACCGTCATGCGTTTGCTTGCACTCGACCTTCTGTTCGTGTGCAATGACAACATCCCTGAAGCAGACAATCGCTGTGAACCTTACGAGGGTCAGCTGTCCAGCCAAGAGGTCATCGACGCAGTACGGGCAGAAGCTGGCTTCAGTGCAACCGATGAGCGCAATGAAGGCCTGCAACGCCTGCTCGACGGTGCCACCGTCACAAACTGATTTTTGCCTCAAATCCTCCGTACACCACACTTTGTGTCGCGGGGGATTTTTTATTGTCTAGCTTTATTTAATTATCGTTACCAACCCAACTTTTTGGTGGCATCAAGCACTCGCTTGAAGCCAGCGACATTGGCTCCCAGTACATAATCAACACCATCCTCAGTTGCACCAGCAGCGACACACTGATCATGAATGTGGATCATGATTTTTTGTAGCTCTGCTTCGACCTCCTCACACTTCCAGGCGTAGTGACCAGCATTTTGTGCCATCTCGATTCCAGACACCGTCACCCCGCCAGCATTTGCTGCCTTGCCTGGCGCATAGACAACATCACTCTGTCGGATTACATGCACGGCTTTTTCTGTTAGCGGCATGTTGGCACCTTCGATCAATAATTTTCCGTGCTTGATGATCGCTTGTGCGTCGTCTTGATCTAGTTCATTTTGAGTCGCACACGGGAAGTATGCGTCGGCCTCAACCGACTGCCACGGCTTACCAGATTTATATTCTGTACCCTCTATATCAAGAGTATCTAAATTATTTTTATTTTGCTTACAGGCTTTAATCGCATCGATATCCTTTTGGGTGAATCCATCGGCTTTATATAAATACCCATCTCGGTCAGATAACGTCAGCACAGTTGCTCCGATCTCGATCAGCTTGCGTGCAGTGTATTCGGCAACGTTACCAGCGCCAGACACCACCACTTTCATATCTGCTAATTCTAGATCGTGCTGCTTAGCTACTGCTTGTGCAAAATATACTACCCCGTGCCCGGTGGCTTCGGTACGCTGACACGAACCACCAAACAATTCATCTTTCCCAGTGAGCGCACCTTCATTTGTATTGGTGATTTGTTTGTACATTCCATACAGGTAGCCGATCTCTCGACCACCTACTCCGATGTCTCCGGCTGGTACATCGCGGTCAATCCCAATGTGTCGATGCAGCTCCAACATAAACGCTCGGCAAAAAGAACGGATCTCGTTGTCACTTCTGCCTTTGGGATTAAAATCACTACCACCCTTACCTCCACCAAGCTGCAGGCCAGTGAGGGCGTTTTTAAAAATTTGTTCAAACCCCAGAAACTTTAAAACGTCTTCGTTAACTGAAGGATCAAACCGCAACCCTCCTTTATAAGGACCAAGCGCTGAATTAAACTGCACCCGGTATCCGGTATTGGCGTGCAACTCTCCGGCATCGTCAGACCACACTACCTTGAACGAAATGATACGCTCGGGAATCAGCAGTCTCTCAATTACTTTAATATCTGCTTCTCTTGTATCTGAAGTCTCCAGGTAGGTATCCACTGATTCCAAAATTTCTTCTACCGTTTGCAAGAATGTTGGTTGGTGCGAATACGTTTCTTGCAACGATTGTAGGATAGTTCTTGTATGCATAATGTGTGGTTTAATAACAGAATAAAGGCGTTCGTCTGAAACAGATTAGTACTGTAGGCGTACCTAAGACTAACAGACTATCAAGGTAATACCACCATATGAAAAAACAATACGACGTAGTAGTAATTGGAGCCGGGTCAGGCGGCCTGACCGCGGCGGTTGGATTCAGCAAGGTCGGTAAAAAAGTATTGCTCGTCGAGCGTGAACATATGGGTGGCGAGTGTACCAACACCGGCTGCATCCCTAGTAAAGCGCTCCTACATCGGGCCCGAGAGTTTTATACCGCCAAACAAATTAGCGGTGAAACGGTAGCCAATGAAACCTACCGTACTGAAGCATTTTCATACGTACAAAGTATTATTGACGAAATCTTGGCAGACGAAACCCCTGAAACGTTCGCCAAACTAGGTATCGACGTTGTGATGGGGGAGGCAAGGTTCGTTGATCACTCAACCGTACAGGTTGACCAAACCACCTACGAGTACAAGACTGCCATCATCGCCACTGGATCGAGTCCGCGAATGATCGATATTCCTGGACTCGACCAAAATCAGGTTTTGACCAACCAAAATATATTTTCATTATCTGATGTGCCCGAGAAACTTTTAATAATTGGAGGTGGTCCAATCGGGATGGAAATGGCGCAAGCCTTTGCCATGCTAGGTAGCGAAGTTACGATCGCAGAACGGGGTGAAACGTTTGCTCGACTAGAAGATGCAGCAATCCGACCAATGATACGTGCATCATTTGTAAAACTCGGAATCACGATTGCCACTAGTGCCGCCATCGAAAAGGTCGAAGGTACTACGGCTCATTTTAATATACTAACGAATGACGTGGTGACTGAACACTTCACGACAACATTCGACAAAATACTGATCGCCATTGGACGAGTCCCTAATCTCCCAGCTGGGCTTGACGCCGCTGGTATCACAGCTAGCGCGCACGGTCTCACCGTTGATAGTCAGCAGCGCACCAGCAACAAGTCTGTCTATGGCGTAGGTGACGTAGCCCAGCGATTACAGTTCACTCACACCGCCGACGATACCGCGCGTCAGGTAGTTGCTCGGGTTATAAGCAAAGGAATCTTGCGGGTGAATACCAACAAGGCCGTTCCCAAAGTAACCTACACCTCGCCCGAGGTAGCCCAGGTTGGTCTCTCGTGGAGTGATGCGATCGCTAACTATTCGGCTGACGCCCTGATGCGGATCGAGGTTCCATTTGCGCACAATGATCGTGCCAAAACTGACGAAGCAACTAATGGAGTACTTATTGTTATCGCTAAACGAATCAGTGGCCGGGTACTTGGTGCCCATATCATCGGACCAGCCGCAGGGGAAATGATCAGTGTCTTTACCCTAGCGATTGACCAAAAGATTTCACTTTGGAAATTACAAAAAATAATTTTTGCCTACCCTACCTACAGCTTAATTATTAAAAAAGCCGCTGATCAATTTGTTGGACGACAAATTAGTGATTTGCGAACTGACATACTACACTCAATCAAACATCACGCTCCAAAATTAATCGCCGCCACACTTTGGATTGCAGCTATTTTTGCATTTAATCAGTACCAAACCGCACAAGGTCTCACTACTACCCAAACAGCAATCAATATATTTGATGGTATCACTATGACCATTTGGGGACCGTTACTATATATTTTGATTTATGCGATTCGTCCGGTGACCTTCTTTCCAGCTACCGCACTGACGATCTTGGCAGGAATATTTTTTGGCTTGGTGTGGGGCACAGTTCTAACTGTGGTTGCGGCCAC
>Ga0307935_1000363_pt1 | contig 21039 bp, 19 predicted proteins | sample OrgLakmetageno92_FD_201827 | JGI IMG/M metagenome (GOLD analysis project Ga0307935, IMG submission 201827) | Saline water microbial communities from Organic Lake, Antarctica - #92 | ecosystem: Environmental > Aquatic > Non-marine Saline and Alkaline > Saline | place: Antarctica: Organic Lake...
CTATTAGCGCAGAGCTTGCTACCTTCCTTGGTAAGGCAAAGGGTGTTGAGATGGCACGAACTGAGGTTACCCGCGAGATTAACCAATACATTAAGGCAAATAACCTTTCCGACCCAGAGAACGGTCGTCGTATTCTCGCAGATGCAAAGCTCCGTAAGTTGTTGAATATTAACAAGACCGAGGAGCTCACATACTTCAACCTCCAGAAGTTCATTAAGCATCACTTCTATAAGGCAACTCCAGTTGCTGCCGAGGCTTCTGCTTAGATAATAGAAGACGATTAAATAAAAAAGTTATTCATTTTAATATTTATATTACAATAATTATTAAAATACTTATATTCGATCTTTATATATAATTTATTTCAAATACTTATTTCATAGCAACACTACTACTAAGAGAACTATAAAACCCGCAACGATTAATAATTGTAAGAGATTCATGATAGATATGGTTTGTTGCATGTAATAAAAAAGTATTTTAATACTTCAATTTTTTTAGAATTTTAAACCAAAACAAAGTTTTCTTTTTTCAATACAGAACCGATTATTTCTTTATTATAAGGCTCTGCATTGAAATTAATATCTTCATAATAACACGCATTTCTTTCGTTTATAATAAACATATCATGTGTTTTAATTAATTGTTCAATAGATTCTTTATTAGATTCCCTCATATTAAAATATATATATTCTTCTTCACTGAGTGATTTAATCAACTCTTTATTAATGTTATAATACTCAATATTATCGATAAATGTATGATCACTTTCTTTATAATCTGTCCCGCTATAAACGCAAATCTGCTTGAATATATCCGGTGTAATATCCAAATCATCCATAATTTTGTTATAATCATATTCAATATAATTACTATTCATTATACTAAAATAACGGATCACAATAGGACAACCATAGATAAAATAATCCATGTCTTCACTCATAATAGCATATGCCTTCGATGATTTAACCATCTCAGCACAAATAATATCTGCTTCGTACGGTGCTTGGATATATTTATAACCACAACCACTAATAAGCAGTTTAACGTCTTCAATAATCTCGTCTGTAACTCTGACATATTGACGTTTTAGTTTTTGCATATCGCCTTTGATTTTTTGCATATCGCTATAACATTGCCTTGGTAGCATTTTTAGTGCCCATAATTTTTCAGATAAAGCATCGTATTTATCCTTTGCGATGTTTTTCCTTATACTTCTTTTCTTAACTTCATCGCTTTTCTCATTCGGCGTTTTACCGTCAAATACAAAAATAGGTGTGATGTTATTCTCTCTAAATTTAAAACACATATTGAACATGTTTTCATATACATTATCGTTTGTCATGAATTTATAAAGATAGATAAATGCATCAACAACGATTGTTTTACCGGTCAAATTCCGCAAATCATGTTTTGTAATTCCGTTTTGACAGTTTTTGTTGAGGTAATTGTTAAGATGTTTAACTCCCATGATTCGTTTATGATATTCTATATTGATATTATAGCACGAATTTTAATATCAATTTTATTTTTTTAAATATAAAAATAATCACTTATTACCATACGCAACGTTGTATTTAAATGTTCATTGTTTTTCATTTTAAGTATTTTAATATTATTATCATATAGACTATCCATATTATCATCTCCCATTGTGTGTAAACTTCTCTCTAATAAATATAAAAATTCATTAATATTATTACTATCAAACTTAAATATATTATTATTATTTGTATTTAACCATTCCATTGTTTCTGACAAGTTCAATAATAGTCCGCATTTCAATATATAATAACAAAATACGTTTGTCTTTTCTTTGTATAACGATTTATACTTTTCTATACTTTTAATATTTTTAATATCAATATTGTTATGTAATAGTATCTTTTGACACTGGAATAGAGAGAATAATAATTCATCATTTATGATTATTATGGAATAAAACATATATTCATTATATGTATTTAATTCAATCTCTCTATCTATCATATAATCTTCTGTAAATTTATAGGCAACAAGAGAAGAATGTATTATCGTTGCCATAAATTCGGCGTATGTTTCGTATATACCATAATGTGATTTTATTCCAAATATTTTCATTGATGTCTCTCTATTTATCTTACTGAATTGCATTGAAAAATCTAATCCCAATGAATGGACTAACTCATGTATTAATGTCTTCGTCCACTCCTCCTTCCTATATATTAATACTTCATTTGGCTTTGAACAACTTGTTGTAACAGCACTATTTACATTAAATGGAGAGATTATATCATCTTTGTTTTTAGGCAACGTCTTCTTATTCGGCATCATTACTATATGAATACTTCTCTCATTCAAACATTTTTCTTTACTAAATTCATATAATATTGTCAATACTTGATATATATATTTTATATATTTTTTCATCTCTGTTTTATCTATTGTCTTCCCGTAAATATAGATTTTGACAGGATATTTATCTTCTCCAATATCCACATTGGTATAATATGTAACGTCACAGTATTCCTTTATATTGTTTCTTATTTTTTCTGGAAAAAGAGTAGAGTAGTAGAGAGATTGATTAATTAAATACACTTTTTCAAACTTATATTCTTGTGAATTAGATATATTATCTGTATTTAATTTATACGATATATCACTATTTCTTATAAGGTGATACATTCTATCTAAAAATAATGATGTGTGTTTATCAATATCTTTATTCATACATATTATATAGATTTATAATTCAGATACAACTTTTAAGTTTCTTCTTTTACGTTTTATCGTTTTCTTTTTTGTTGGAGATTTATCCTTTTTACGTGATTTTGGTGACGCGCTCTTTTCCACTGTTGTTTCTTTATCCTCTTCATCTTCTTCATTACCAAGAAATTTCTTTTTAAATGTTTGAAATTTAGGTATAATTCCAAATGGTCCATCTCCTCTCTCTAAGCAAGTGCTAACAATTTTCTCTTTAATAATATACGGTATCTCGTTAAATTTCATCATCTTTATTCCGTCATATGCAATTGTCTTATAATGGTTGCCAGTCCATTCTGTCATTAAATAATATTTAGGCGTAAATCCACCCTGCGACTTAAGAGTTTCGTCGTTTAATTGTCCACACATAATTAGTCTATCATATTGACCACTTCTATATGATTCGGTAGATACAATTATCAATTTGATATTGAAAATACGCTCAACTGTTGATATAGCCCATGTTTCAGCCCAAAAACTACATGTTCTAATAACCTTTTTAAAGTCAGAGAGATTCTTAACTCCTTTCAAAAATCTATATTCATTCATCATTTCTTCATCATCATTGTATTCTTGCTTTAGATTTTCATATTCCTTTACCAATTTTCCACTTTCATTAGCAGAAACCATACTCTTTGATTTTTTAGATTCGCCCTTCATACCTTTCTTAATCTTATTATTCTCGATATAAATCTTATTCATACGCATCTTCTTTTCATTCATCATCGATTTAACTGTATTATATATCCCCTTATAATTATCAAACAGCTCTTGTGTTGCCTCGTTTGCTATTATATTTCTAATAGTTCCAACGCTAACATTTTTACCAATTGATTTAAATGCATCTCTCACAACTGCAAAAAAACAATCACCTCCACCCTCATTATCAATAACTTCATATTTGTTATCCTTGAAATATCTGTTTAACCAATTATTACCCCTTTTATTCTTATATAATTTGATAGATTCCTTATATTCTTTTTTTGTTTGTTTTACATTATATACATCTGTATCTTGTTCAATTAAATCGTCCAATATAACACTGTAATCTTCTACAGGTTCATCATCCTCTTCTTCATCTGAATTACTCGGTGTATCAGGAGTTGTATCGTCACTGTAATCATCAAATACCATACCCTCACTATTGTCGTCTTCATCTTCGTATTCTTCTTCATCTTCATCTTGATATTCATCTGAAATATTATCTAAATCAAATTCATTTTCAACTTCGTCGCGTTTACCATCTTCGTCTTCATCCTGATATTCATCTGAAATATTATCTAAGTCAAATTCTTCTTCAACTTCGTCGCGTTTAACATCTTCGTCGTCTGAAATATTATCTAAGTCAAATTCTTCTTCAACTTCGCCACGTTTATCATCTTCACCATCTCCATATAAATACCCGATATCTCCTTCATCCTCAAGATCCTTATATTCACTTGCAATATTATCTAAGTCAAATTCTTCATCATCTTCCCCTTCATCATCTTGATATGCTTCTAAAATATCATCTTCACCTTCCACAACATAAGTATATTTTTTTAAATACTCATTATCAACGAATGAAAAAAGTAATGGATCATTAAGTATTTCAACATTTAGTTCATCATTTTCATAAACAGTTGATATAAAATCATTAGGTATCTCAAATACACCAATTTTCGAGACAAATTCTTCATTATTCATTAAATATATAGGGAAAAATATCACTCCCTTATCCGTATATTTTTCGTCTTTATTACCAATTAGCGTAACAACATCAATTCCCATAATAGTAAGAAGTATAGCAAATGACTCCACATTTTTATCATTTTTATTACAAGTAGTTGTTTCCAAGTAATTAATATCACTGTTTATTTGTGATTTAACCATATAATATATGTAAATAAAATTAATCGTCGTCTACATCCTGAAATTCATCAATAATATCGCAGAACTTAAATACCGCCTTATTAGTTAAAGACGAATGCTGCTTTGTCGACATCACAGAAAACTCTTTCATCTTTTTAAAGTATGGTTGGAAAGAATCAATATCCAATAAATTTTTATAATTTTTCTCAATGGTGCTAAAAATCAATTCACTAAACTCCTCACATACGTTTTTCTCATTTTTCTTCTCAATATATTCCTCGAACGTATCAATCAATGTATATACAATAGTTGTATATTCTGTTTCATTAATCATATTTTCGCTATACAAATTACAAACAAATGTTGAAAGGGCGCGTCGTCGCTTGTTATCAAGGTTGTTTTTACAATATTCATCGTAATTAACTTCCGGATCGGTATATCTAATCGTGTAGAATCCATCCATACACTTCTTGAGAATATCAGTAAATCCACGTGTGATTGAATTATATTTATGCGAAATATCTTTCAAAAGTTTAACATATTGACCAGAATAAAATGCATTTGAACAACTGGTATTAATAATAAGTTCGCAAATATTTTTCCACAGGTTATTCTCATCATGTTCAATATCCAATAATTTATTTTCTTGAAGCTCCATAATCATAAACATAAACTCCTCTTTAATTGTTGAATATGTCGCATCACTCAGTTTATTAAGCAACCCTCTGATATTTTTCAGCGTTAGCTCAAGTTCATCCTTTGCTTTATCAATCTTAGTAGTTTCAAATGATCTAATATTTTCCCACTCTTCATCATTCAATTCACGACCGCCACCGTGATTTCCACGAGTTTTATTACTTCTACTTGGCACTTGCGGAATAGGTTGAATCGGTTCAAATGCTGTATTTTGTGGGAGAGGTCTACTTTTTCTAAAAACAGGCGTTTTAATATAAGAAGGAGCACCAACTTTATTAGAAATACTATTAATTAATGCCATTGAATATTCAGGTAATTCATATGAAAATCCATCAGATTGAATCTTCTTAAAGTCTGCGGTTGTGTATTTAATTAGTGTCGTCATTATTGATACTATTACTATAGATGAGTAAATTATCTTTATATCAATTTTTTTATAAAATTGATTTGGTTTTTGCTTAAAGAAATAGTGATAAACATATTAAACATGAGTGCAATGGATAACGCAAATACGAATACGCAAGATAAATACGAAACATTTGATAAATGGGATGACGACAATCTCGAGATTGATCCTAAAATTTTGAGAGGAATTTATGCCTTTGGATTTGAAGACCCCAGCCCAATCCAGAAAAAATCTATTATCCCCCTAATTAAAAAACATGATGTAATTGGTCAAGCACAGTCTGGAACTGGTAAGACCGGAGCATTTACAGTCGGCGCTCTCAGCGCAGTAGATAAAGAAATTAATTCAACTCAAGTGCTTATTTTAACGCCAACGCACGAGCTGTCTCAACAAAATAAATCAGTTGCCGATGGAATTGGTACATTTTGTGGATTTAGAACACACCTATTGATTGGTGGAACGCATATGGATGAAGACCGTGAAATTCTCACTAATCCCCAAAAGGTTCCTCATATTATTGTTGGATGTCCCGGTCGTGTTCATGATATGATGCGACGTGAGTGGCTAAACACATCCAAAATTACATTGGTAGTTCTAGATGAAGCAGATGAGATGTTGTCATCTTGTTTTAAAGAGCAAGTATATAATATCATTCAATATCTACCTGGAACTGTTCAAGTCGCACTATTTAGTGCAACAATGCCTGATGATGTTAAGGAGTTGGCCGATAAATTTATGCGCGACCCTGTCAAAATTCTTGTTGATGCCGATATGTTGACGCTCGAGGGTATTAAGCAATATTATGTTGCTGTTGAGGATGACCAGAACAAATACGAGGTATTGAAAGATATTTTCCATAATATTTCATTTAGTCAGACCATTATCTACTGTAATTCTGTCAAGAGGGTCGAAGACTTGCACGACGCAATGAAAATGGACAATTTCCCCGTAATCTGTATTCATAGTAATATGACACATGATGAGCGGTCAAATTCAATTAAACAGTTTCGTAGTGGACAACATCGGGTTCTTATTTCATCTGATATTACGGCTCGTGGAATTGACGTTCAACAGGTTAGTGTGGTAATCAACTTTGACATTCCAAAGAACAAACACAAATACATTCATCGTATTGGACGTAGTGGTCGATGGGGAAGAAAGGGACTTGCCATTAACTTCCTTACTAAGCGCGATACATTCAATATGAAAGAGATTGAATCATGGTACCATACCCAGATTGAGGAGTTGCCAAGTAATTATGCAGATGTAATCAAAACAAGTTGATTATAAATAATCCGTAAAAAATATAATATTTTAATAAATTCTATTTTTTATATGGACGATAATATTTTAAATACTTTTAAGTTACCGATTGAATATACAGATTATAATCTCGTTGAAAAACACATCATTGATGATTTAGAACTAGATAAAGAGACAAATCCATATTCCCTATTAATTAATGATAAGAGTGAGTTAGGTAAAATTATAGAAAAAAAATGGTGCAACTATTATTCACACGATAAAAAATTCATCAAATCACAACAAAAATTATTTAAAAATATAAAGAAAATTCCAGGTGATGAACTAAATGATTTACACGATAATATAGCAAATATTAATAATTATTATTCTAAATGGAATGAAATTAAAATACTTAATCGTGAGGATTTTATCAATAAATACGATTTTGTATCATGGAATCATCTCAATATACTTAATAAATACCCGCTCTTTCTTCAATGTATGACATATTACAACTTATCAAGTCCTCTAATAAATATTATGTTACCTATTATACTAATGGTTGTTCCATTTTTTATTATAAAAATGACTATGAAAGAACCTATTACTTTTGGTCTTTATAAATCTCTCTTATTTAATCAATTAAAAAACCATTCAATAGGAAAGGTTCTGTATTCATTTTGTGGTGATGATGATTGTGTTGATATGAATACTAAAATATATGCTGCATCCAGCTTTGCTATATATCTATTTACCATTTATCAAAATATTCTCAGCTGTATAAAGTTCTATAAAAACGCATTCTTTATCCAATCATATCTTTATGACACCAAGAATTTCATTGAAAGCTGTAATACAGTCAAAAATATCATAGACAAATATACTCCAAATAAAATTAATAACGAATTTAGTATCGTTTTGGATAAATATACAGATAATATTAACATGTTGAATGATACTATTAATGGAGTTGATAGAGAGAATTTTTCCATCTCAAATATAAATAATGTGGGAAGTATGATGCATACATTCTATGAGATGTTCACGGATTCAGATACCGATACTACTATTCTATATTGGTTTGGTTATTCTGGATATGTGTCAAATATATTGGGATTTGTAGAGAGATTAAATAAAGGCGATATTACTTCTGCTAAGATTTCATCTAACAAAAAGACATCATTTAACGGAATTTATTATCCATTCTATATCGATTCAATAGATAACGTTATTAATGATGTTAAAATAGATAAAAACATTATTATTACCGGACCAAACGCATCAGGGAAAACTACCATACTAAAATCTGTATTCATAAACATATTATTGACACAACAATTCGGATATGGATGTTATAGTAAATGCACACTCACACCATATAATAGATTATTCTCATATATTAATATACCAGATACATCTGATCGTGATAGTTTATTTCAGGCTGAGGCAAGAAGATGTTTGGGAATATTGGATTATATTAGAGAGAAAGATAATAAAAATTCAATATGTTTTTGTATATTCGATGAGTTATTTAGCGGAACTAATCCTGATGAGGCACAAAAATCTGCTCTTGCATTTCTTAAGTATTTGAAGAAACATAACGTTGATTTACTTCTTACAACACATTTTAATAAAATTAAAACTTTGAATGACAATAAATATAGACAGAAACATATGGATGTTATAGATGATAATGAAAGTGGAAATATTAAGTATACATATAAGATTAAAAATGGATACTCTAATGTCAATGGAGCTATCCGTGTTCTTAGAGACATGAATTATCCTGAAGAAATAATAAATGAACTCTCTTGATTTAAGTTATATTGCGTTGTAAATAATGTAAAATTAATATATGAATATACTAATAGTTGCAATGATTTTGAGTTTAGGATTAGCCATAAGTATTGGATTTACAACCTTAATAGCTATTTTGTTATTTTTATACATTAGACATCATCTCACCTCCATGGAAAATAAAGTTCAGTCTTTACTACAGGTTATTCAAGAAGAAGCTGTGAAAAATACAATTACAAGACAACCAAATTCTTCTAACATTATGAATTCTTTCCCTGAAAATATCACTGTTAGTGAAACTAAAAAGGTTTCTTTAGAACCATCATCTTTAATTGAGGTTTCAGATAATGATGACCAATCATCCTGCAGTGATAGCGAATCTGGAAGTGATAGTGATAGCGAATCTGGAAGTGATAGTGATTCCGGAAGTGAGAGTGAAACTAAAAAGGTTAATTTAGACAATGTTGATGATGAACATATAGTTAATATTGCTAAGGCAGATTACGGTGTAGAAGTTGATGCTGTTGACATGGATACTCTTGATGAAGTTGATGTTGAACTTGATGTTGAAGATGGAGTTGAAGTTGAAGATAATGTTCTTTCTTTAGATGACGGAACAAATGATGCTTTAGATATTAATTACAAGAAGCTATCAGTAATACAATTAAGAGAAATGGTTGAAGGTAAAAAATTACATGATGACCCTAAGAAATTAAAGAAAAAGGAATTACTTGAGTTACTCAATTAAATATTTTCTCTTTGTATAGTAAAAATGAGCTGGGCTACTTGTTACAATGCATCTAATAATATACATTTTAATTCACCTCCACTTATGAGCGATGGTAGAAACTACGCAAACTGGAATCCCGCTTGCAAACAGAATAATATTTTAATGAATAAACAAAAAATTCAATCTAATTTTGAGTATAGACGTTTCCTCATTAATAACGGCAAATCATTAATGAAAAGTAATACAAAACAATCATTTGATAATTGTGGTGTAGCGCAATATGGAAGTCCATTATATGTTGATACAAATAACGGTAAATACCTTTATAAATCAGTTAGAGATGGAACACAACCTTATGGATATGAAACAAGTGATTTGAAAAATCTATATCTAACACGCGAACAATTACAAAGCAAAATGAACGCACCTATCATGAGTCAATCACGCAGATGAAGCGTAACTAAATCCTAAAACAGATAATAATCCTAATAATAATCCTCCATGATAACGAACAGACATAGTTCGATTAATCTTTAGCCATTCTTCTCTTTGTTCTTTTTTGAATAAATATTTCACCATGTAATCACTCTTTGGTGAGAGAATATAGTAGAAATATGTAGTTACGAATGTTATAGCACCAGTAGTGCACATTAGAGCAATTGGCGTAATCTTTATTTTATTAAATAATTTCCATACAATTACACATAAAGAGATGATAAATCCCAATGTGAATCCTCCGAAGTATATATTTCTCCGTTCATTGACAATATTTTCATATTTGTTTTTCAATGCAACATCCAATGTCCTTTTAAAATCATCTGCGATCGCAGTTTTATCAACAGATAAAGTCATAAATATCATTCCTATTAAGAATATAGCGCTAATTGCACAAGATATATTACAACGATTCATTTATGTTATTGTACTATATTAAAAATAATACGAGAGATTATATATTACAACATGTCTCGAATCTTAAGTTTTGATGTGGGTATTAAGAATCTCTCTTATTGTCTTATGGAAACTAAACAGAAATTAAATACACAAGACTTTCATAACAATATAGAGAGATTTGTTAAAGAAATACATATAATTGATTGGAACGTTATTGATTTATCAACTGATAATCTCTCTATTAACAAGAATAATAACCCCATTATATGTAACCAAATTAATAAAAATAAAAAATGCTGTAAGTCAAAGGCTACCTATAAAAAAGATAACCAACTTTATTGTAATAAACATTCTAAAAATGATGACCTCATCAAAGAAAAAGATATTATTAAACTCCGCAAACAATATAATAAAACACCAATTAAAGAACTTAAAGACATTTTCAATGACCATAATACCAAGCATAAGAAGTCTGAAATTATAGATGTTTTACTCAGTAAATACACACCACATATAATTACTATGGTTGATTCACCTGCAAAGAAACCCAATATTTCAAACCTATCTCTCATAACAATAGGTAAAAATATGAATGAAAAATTCAATGGGCTATTTGAAAAATACATAGATTCTATTGATTACGTGATTATTGAGAATCAAATCGGTCCTTTAGCAATTCGTATGAAAACTATACAAGGAATGATGGCGCAATACTTTATAATGAAGAACATTAATAAAATAGAATTTATATCTTCTTCAAATAAGCTTAAACTTTTTGAACTCGGAAAAATAACCTATAAAGAGAGAAAATCATTAGGGATAGATATTATCAAAAAATATGTATTAAACAATGTTGATTTAGGTATTTGGTGTGATACATTTAATAAACACAGTAAAAAAGATGATTTAGCCGATGCTTTTTTACAAGGGCTATATTTTTTCTATAATATTAATTAGAGTATATATATATTATTTAGCGCGCGTCATACTTAAAATTATATGTTCTTATTAATTCATAAGAATGAGCAATAGTCCTGAAATTATTAATATTGACATAGAAAAAATAGATGTCGATACTAAATCATCCCCACCCACACCAATCAATATACGCTCTCGATCACCATCCGCACCAAGTTCGAGGTCAGTTAATTTTGGACCCGGAGCAGAAATGTTGATGAACAACAGTAAAAAAAGCGTATCTGTTGACGGTAATAATGAAATTAATTTGGACGACCTTAATAAATTAGAAGACGAATTAAATAGTTTGACAAATACACCAAAAACCTCAAGAAGTGAGGCCACAAAGGATATGATGTCTATGCCATCTTCATCAAATAACAATGATGCTCCAATTAAACTTAACATAGAAGAACCAACTATTAAGCTCTCTGGTTTAGACAATAGTAATTCCTCTAAAAATGATGACACATGGGATGGATATAAAAAATTTAATGAGATTCCTGTCGACCCAGGAGTTAGCGTTCCAAGACAGACGCAACCTGAGATGACAAACTCTGAGAAAAACAAACAGAAATCATTGTATTTAAGACGTCTAGAATTCCTAAAGAAAAAAGGTGCTCAATTGTCACGACGATTTACAAGCGAAGATTCTTATGATGATATTAAGAACGAATACGATAATATTGTTCAAGATAAAAAGAAGGAATCAAGTTTGAAGTGGCAAGGTCATGCTATGATGGCAATTGTAAGAGGTTTAGAAGCATTTAATAGTCAAACGGACTGGTTTGGTGTTAATTTGGATGGGTGGGGTGAATCCGTTAGTGAGAATATTGATGATTTCGATGATGTATTCGAAGAGTTACATAATAAGTATTCTGGCTCTGTTAAAATGGGTCCTGAACTATCATTACTTATGCAGTTAGGAGGAAGCGCTATGATGGTACATATTACAAATTCTATGTTTAAATCTAGTATGCCTGGAATGGAAGATATCATGAGACAAAATCCTGAGCTAATGCAGCAATTCTCTCAGGCTGCTGTTAATTCTATGGCCGAGACAAAACCTGGATTTGGAAATTTTATGAACGGTATGATGAATAGTAATAGTAAGTTTGAACAACCACAGCAACAGCAACGTCAACAACAACAGCAATCACAAAGAAGACCTGATATTCCACCAGGACCAAGAACCAATTCTACTGATGTAGGTATGGATAGAGGATATCCTCAATTCAATGATTCTGTTGACGTAACCGATAATTATGGTTCTTATAATAAAAAAACTGAAAAACCAATACGTCCTGATATGAAGGGACCAACAGATATAAATGATTTATTGAGTGGTCTCAAAACAAAAGTTCAACCAAGACCTCAGGAGATGACAAAGGAGATTAAGATGGAAAATGGTAGTACAATAAGCATTGACGAACTCAAATCCATTTCAAAAGACGCAGACAATGTTCCCAGAAAATCTAAAAGAAAACCCCGTTCCGAGCGTAACACCGTAAGTTTAGATATTTAGTTTATTAAAAAAAAAATTGAAACAGATTTTTAATAAATAAAAGATAACATCCAATGATTGATTCCTGGGAGGGATTAAATGAGTAGTTTCAATTATTGGCCTTTCGCGTTGAACAGTTTATCATTCTCAATTTTGTATGTTTAAAGTAGGTATATAATATACAACGGAGCTTATGTTCCACCTACGTTTGGTCTAATTAGCCATGAATATTCAGCAAAGAGTTTGATGTAATAATTGAATTATATTGGATTTATCCCCTATATAATACTGTGTTCCGCGGATTGATATTATAAAATTTTTTTAATATAAAATTGATTTATTCAAGAACTTAATAAATCAATAGTAACACATATCAATAATGGAAATTAACAATATTCCTCAAGCTATAAAATCCAAAAAGATTACAAAATCATGCTTTGATATATCTAATCAAGCAGGACAACTATTTAATTTGTTGAATCAAGAAAAAGATAAGAATTATGTATTGTATAAAAAATATAATATTGAAAATGATTTCTTTAATCTCTCAAGAAAGAATAGAAATAATAAATTAATTGATGTTACAACTATGAATGCTGACTCGTTTGGATTTCTAGTTGAACGCGTCGTTAAAAAAAAACCATATATTGGTTCGACTTTATTAAATTATCATGAATATTTTCCTCTTTATAAAGAAATTAAATGTGAAGACAGAGCATTTGCTTTATATTTAAAAACAAATAAATATAAAATTCCGTGTGGATTACATGTCAGTATGATAAAAAATTATCTGATGTATATTAAAAATCTAGATTATAAAGAGTTAATAAAGGTATTACGCATTAAATGGGTTGATTATTTAGAATTTAATAATACAATATTTCCAATTAAACATAAAACGAAAGAATGTAAGATATTAAAAAAATACGAAGAAGTTTATACTGATAATATCAGTTTTGGAAATCTATTTTGTAAAAATACTATCTACTTTGGAAGAAATTACGACTTATCAAGCTGCTTAATACAAAGTCATATTATGTATCCTATTGTCGAGGTTAAATGTCCTTGTGAATATATGGGTTGTAAAAGATGTGATAAAAATATTATATTGAATCAGCTTATTTGGATTATTCAAAATGTAAAAGAATACAATTACATAGACGAATGGTTTTATAAATCATTTGTCAATGATATACTAATTAAATCAATTGAATCATCTGTCGATAAAAAAATCAAAATAACTTTAATCCAAGATGTTATTAATAGTAAACTTACAGGAAAAAACTATGGTAAGAAAGTTATAAAACAAACTTATATGGAGTTGAAACGCACAATATGTTCTGATTGTGGATATAAATCTATGGGCATTATATACAACCAGTCTAAAAATCCTGATAAAACAAAGCGTTCAGATGTAAATACATTCGTAGGAACGGTATGTAGTAAATGTAAGTCACATATTTGTGGCAGCTGTGGAAACAATCAAGAAAAACATATCAATGGGAGACGTTCCGGAAATAAATTTTCATATAAACGATGTTGTCCTCCTCCTGCGGTATTTGAAGAAATTTCTTCAAGTGAATTAACACAAGTTGTCGAAGCATTAGGAGATAATGAATCTTGTAAATGTCCAAAATGTGGCCTACTTTCTAGCAAAGATGATGCATGTGATCGTGTTGTTTGTGGAAGGTTAAACGGAACAACACACGGTGGGTGCGGAACACATTTCTGTTTTAGCTGTGGTGATGATATTACTGATATGGGTTCATCTTATTTAAATCACTTGCAAGTTTCAATGAAACCTGACGGTACAAATACTAATTGGATTTGTAAAAAGTTTAATAAAAAATGTCCTGACTGTGGGATATGTCAGTATTGGAATGGAAAAGATAGTATTATAGAATGTGGTTCTTGTAGAAAAGAATTTGTTATCACTTAGAAATCTTCACTACCTTACTTAACTTATCAATTAATTTATTTTTTAATCTCTCCCCGTTATTTCCGGAACCTTTCAATATTTCACTTGTTATATCTGTTATAATATCGAGTTTGTTATCATTATCTAACCAATCTGGATTGAGTATTTTCCACTGTTGAAGTGCTCTAATATGTTTTGTCGTTATATCACTCAATAATTTATTTACGCGTTTACATTCATCATCTTTCTCCCATTCTTCTTTATCCTTTATAAAGAATTGTTTTCGCTTTAAATCCGTGCATTGAATAGGTCTCTTACATGTTTCTAGACTGTTCAATTCATCTAGTAATGATTTTTCCATTCCATATATATATCCATTTTCTTTAATTTTAATTAAGTCGTCATAATTAATATTTAATTTATCTACAAAATCGCTAAGATTTGGTGCGTCTTTACATTTGACTTCTAAGTAATTTGTTAAATTAAATGAGTTGTTATTGGTAATTATTTTTGGTTGGCTCGCCATATCACATATAAGAGCATTCTGTGATTCTATCGTGCTTTTCATACAATGCGTTAATTCGTTATTTTGTTCTATTAGTTTATTTATTATACATTCAAGTCTATTGACGTCATCTATTTTGGGTTTATTCATATTTTCATGGTGTTTAATAGTATTAATGTGCTTCGTGAAGTTGGATATATCATAAGTTGAATAATCACATTTTTCACATTTTAATATTTTTTTTGGACATTTTTTCATTTTTGGACATTTTTGTAAAACTACTGAACATTTTGAATTATGGTCTAAAAACATTTTATCACTTTGAAAAGTATTACCACAACTACACCGTAAAATATTAGTAGTAGTTTTTAGTAGTAAACTACTAGATACTTTTTCATGTTTTATGGTCTTAATATGTTTCTTAAAATTAGATTTATTCACACTTGAATAGTCACATAATAAACATTTATAATTGGTTTTTTTCATTTCAGTAACAAAAGTATCAGCTAAAAAAGTAGTTTTCATATTTGTCTTATACTTTGTTACTACTTTTATTATGAAATGTCTAAGTATTTTTGATTCAATCTTTTTTTATGGTAACAAATTTTCTTACTAGTCGAATAAAATTGTGAGCATGAGGTCACAAATTCAAGTTTTCATGTATTTTCTGGGTTTGTATTTCAAAGTTCGTTTTTGGACAAATATTTGTCCATTTTTGCAATTTCTAAAATGAAACCTGTAAAAACATGAAAACTTGGGAAATTCTTTAACTTCATTTTTGAATAATATATATATGTTATGGATTTGTATTTAAAGAAAAAACATATATTTCATATATTCTTTTTAAGTTCAAAACATCATATATTATAAATCCAAATTGCAATCATCGTATAAAATAACTGGTAATGTATTTGAATAGAACCTGCATTTACCTGTGATATCCCATTCAACTTGAAGTGTCTTTATTTCAACACCACTCATCCACGCTTCTCTCACAGCATCTAAATATATGGGGTCATCCTTATATATTTCAAACCAGTCCACGTCTGTCCTTTGAATAACAAACAATAACACACAACGTATAGTATTGTTTGATAATTTTATCTTCTCTAGTTCTTGAACGTGTTTTAACGCCCTTTCACTAATTGTATCTCCCTTTTTCTTTCTATAACCATCGGGAAAATACGAATATTTATTACCATTAATTTCTTTAGCAAGAGGAACATTTTTAACCTCAAGAACAAACGGTATTTTATCTACAGTTTCTCCTACAAAGTCAAAACGCGAATTCAATATCTTTTTCTCTCTTGCTAATTTACCAACTAATAATCCGTTAATTAATCCGTTCTTAAGAGCATTACTAGCTATTTCTTCAGCTAATTTAGGTGCAATACCTACTAAACGATCCACGCCTTTATCCTTTATTAGTGCGACATTAATCCTGTAATCACATTTTGTATTAGCCCCACTCATCTTACTAACGAATACATCACGCCCGCTTTCAGATAAACCACAACATCCTAAAGCAGGTGTATGGCCGAGATATTCCTTGTCGTCGATAATTATGTCGGCTACATAAGGCGATTTAATATGTTTGGACGGACGTTTAGATATAGATGCCTTGACAAATGAGTCGAAAGTTAATAGCTCCATAATTATTGATTTGAATAGCAATAGTTAAATTACTATTTAAACATTCAATTTTAATTACTTATATATATTATTAATGTTAGGAATAATAATATACGAGTTTGCAGATGTAATATATCATATAGGAAAAATAGGCTATAATTGTGTTAATGCAGGTATATCTGTGTTTTATAAGAAAGATTATAGCGCTATAATAAAAGTGGATAAGGTTGATTTGTATAGAAGACGTCTTGAAGAACTTGAAGAAAGACTTAAATCACTTGAGAAAAATAATTGAGTTGTTCTTCACGTTCTTTACGTTTTAATTTTTCTTTAGATTTTTCTAATACTTTAAGAGCATTTGAAATCTCAATATCACTAACATTATCATCATTATTCGTATCAATAGCAGCCTTTATATTTTGCATTTGTTGAGATACAATACACATTTTACTATCTTCATTAAATAAATAGTCTGCTAAAATAGTGAATACAGCAGTTAATACGAGAGATTTCAATATATCCCTAATACCCAACCAAATTATAGTAAAAATCATAAATTGTCTACCAATTGAATTGCGTAAATATTCCTGTTGTGTTTTACTAAGCTCTATTGTTATGTATTTAGAACCAAGATTTAATACAAGCATCATCAATCCCGCGAAGTATGTGCTCGAATTTATAGAATCAATGCCTTTTTTAATTACCTTAAACATATATATTAAGTAATTAAATTATTTAATCTTTTAATTCATATTAAAGCGTCTAATATATAAGAGAAAACCCTTCTTGATTTTTCCCACTCACTGGTGCAGGAACAGGCTCATCAACTTGTGTTTGCTCATCGTGTTTTTTAACAAGATCGGATTTTAAGGTAGATTCAATATCAAGTTGGTCGCTTTTAGTATGTTTATCATCGTCTTCATCATCGGTGTCTTCTTCATCATCGTTTTCATCATTATTTTCTTCTACATCATTCTCATTTTCTTTAGGAGAGTCAGGACTTTCTAAAGTGTCGTCAATACCTTCCAATACATTGTGCATTAATATTATCGAAATAATCACTGATATAACCCCGCTCCTAATACCGTAAGTATGTGTGATATAGTATATGAATACAACTAATGAAAGTTTCCCTAAAACAGTGTTAGCGAAATTAGTTATAAATGGTTGCTTAAAAAATAGAATAAATAATAATCCGATGGTTAAGTATAATTCTGCGCAGTTTTTCATATGTATATATATTTAGTATTATTTTTTTTGGATTTAAATACTAAAATAATATCTCATTTTTTTATAAGTATAGCAAAAAATGAATTTACAATATTCCGAACTCGAACAAAATACAGAAAAAAAAAGAGTTGTTAAAAACCAGACTTTTAAAAATAGAAACCGTGTTAAAAATGATAAAGTCAAACATTTTTTAGATTCACCCGATAATGATGACAGCGACGGTCTCTCAGATTTTCCACCTAAAATGGAATCAATATCAGGTTCTAAATATACTGATTATACACCAAGTTTTGAAAGTGGAAATGAACATAACAACGTTATAAATGATAAATATAATAATGAACAACACCATACACAATCACAACCACAATCTGACAACGGTATTTCGGTTGAAGCGTTTAATAATTTAAAAAATAGTGAGGAGTTTGAAAAGTTCATACCATATTATAACCAGATGTCTGATAATGGTAACAAGAATGAGATATTTATAGATAAACTAAACTATATGATCCATTTATTAGAAGAACAACAGGAAGAGAAGACAGGACATATAACAGAGGAATTAATACTTTATTGTTTCTTGGGAGTATTCATGATATTCATGGTTGATTCTTTTGCACGTGTAGGTAAATATGTCAGATAATCATAAATATATTATTATTCTCTTTTGTAAGTAATATATAATTGTATAAATAGTAGTTATTCTGATATTTATGTAGTTCTTTATTTTCTTTTTTAAGTCCTCGGATAATTATATTATTCATACAGAGGTTTTCAATAGAAATATAACCGAGTTCTTTATTTTCTTTGCAAAGTTCCACAACTGTTTTCATAAAGAATTCATGTAATATTTCCTCACGTTCCGTTGTTTTAATCTCTTCTTTATTCTTACTGTAGAGAGATTCATTAAAATAAATACAATTAGTTAATTCGATTACATCATTATTTTTATATTTAAAGCAATTATTTTTGTATATATAGACGGCAAAGGGGTCTTCTTTCATATTCATATCGACAACAACATATATATGTAATATCCCTGAATTTATATAGTGCATTATTGTATCTATATTCATATAAACGAGATTATCAATAGAAGATTTTATCTTTTCAATACAGCGATAAAGTAGGTGTTTATTAGTATTTGATATTTTATTAAGTTTATATTTACGAAATATTGGCACAGGCTTATTGAAACTATTCTGTATTTTGTGAATATTAAATATATAGTTGTTATAAGAGCAAAACGGGACAAATGATTGTTTATCTGATTCTCTCTTAAACATGAAAATATAACTGTTATCAATATTGTTTTTCAATTGAGTTTTCTCTTTATCTTCATATTCCGCATTATTCATAAGATGCTTGACAAACATATATATAACCTTTGGTGTCAAATACTTTTTCCTATGGTCATAGTGTGTACATAAGAAATCAACATAGTTAATGTATAATTCTCTCAATGATAGATTTTTATTTTTTCTATATAATATGATTTGTTTGCTAGTTAAGCCGCTAATGACCTCTTCTGTGAATGGTGGCATGAATTTAACTTGTTTATATAGTGATACATAGCTGGATTGACTGTATAATGTATCCAGTAAATATTTATTTGTTGGTTCAAACTTACATAATTTATCTCGTAGATAATGTCGTCTTATTAGAGAGAAATAGTATTTCAATAAATCGTTTTGTTGTCCTAATTCACCGTTTTCAAACTTAAATACGAATGTTTTATTATAATCAATGAATCTCTTAGCATTAAAATCACTATTTTTGGTGAGTATATGGGTATCTTGTTTCAATAAATAGTGGGGTTTATAAAAGTGAAATACAGGTTGCTTACTCCAAAAAGGAAATGATATATTTACGTACATATATGCGGATATAATCAAACAAATAATTGTTATAATAACATATTTTATCATTGATAAGTAATATAAATAAGTATTTAATATATTACTTTGGATTATGGTTTAATGATTTATTCTGGTTTATATAATATATATACATATTGATATTCATATTTACAATATACCATATCTATCTTACTTTCTAATATAAAGCCACATGATTTAGCAAGTGCAAGTATTTCTTTCTGTGTATCCATATAAAATACGTGATTGTTTTTGCGAACATTTCCGGATTTATCATCTTTAAATGTTTCCTCGAAATAAGAGAGATTTTTCTCAGGTAAGAACTTGAAATCCGCCTTATATTGAAAGTTATTGAATTTAACTATGGAATTGGTAATCCTATTTTTAGCGAACTTTTGTGGAGAAACAAGAACTAAAGGGTCAGCTGCATTTATAATAGGATTAAAATTATCTCTGTTAACTAGATGAATATTGAGATATCCTCCTGGTTTTAACCATTTAAAACAATTTTCAAAGAATGACATCTTATTCTTAATATAATAAATAGTGAAATATAGACAATTTATGTGTGTGAAAGATTCAGGATTAAAAATCATGGTATCTAAAGCATCGGCCTGTTTAAAAGCAAGTTTAGGATAATTACTTTTACTTTTGTTAATCATTTCTTTCGATACGTCAATACCCTGCGCGTTAAATCCCATTTCAGTTAATTTATGTACGTGGTGTCCTGTTCCTGATCCAACATCTAAAACCATACTTTGTTTTGGGTTCATTTTAGTGGTTTTAACAAGCTCTCCTAATTCATAATTGTTTTTAATATTATCATAAACAAGTTCATCGTATATGGAAGAATAAAATGAATCATAAAGGTCTACTCCTTCTTTAGATATGAATTTTTCTCTTTGTGTAAATCCTTCTACTAAATTCTCTCTATTAGCATGCATTAATACATATGAAAAGAAGAGGAAAATAATTAATACCAATACGATTTTGCCCCAAGAGCTCATCCTAGTTATGGATTTATATAAGTTGTTTATATTAAAACATTTACTCAT
>Ga0307935_1000367_pt1 | contig 20925 bp, 41 predicted proteins | sample OrgLakmetageno92_FD_201827 | JGI IMG/M metagenome (GOLD analysis project Ga0307935, IMG submission 201827) | Saline water microbial communities from Organic Lake, Antarctica - #92 | ecosystem: Environmental > Aquatic > Non-marine Saline and Alkaline > Saline | place: Antarctica: Organic Lake...
TGTGCAGGAGAGACAGAACCTAATGTTTTGCCCCGCCCCCTCAGTATGGCAGGGGGGTGCTAGACCGGCTTGTTGCCTCTGCGTTGGTTGCAGAGACGATGCACTGGTGCTAATGGAGAATCTGGATTTGAAGCTACTAGGTGGTCTGCCTCTACCCTGTCGCTGGCTAGTAAAGGTTTCTTGCATAGATAGCAGGTGGCCCCGTACTCCCCTACCCATTGCATTAAAGCTTTTCGTTTCTTTCGATAATCAGAGTTGTATAAGTTTCTTTTCTTTTCTCGCCGCTCAGGTGTGTCTCTCGCCGCGTCGCGCTTGGCCTTCATCAGCCCCTCATGTACCTCGCACCTACTGCCTTTAGATAAAGTTCCACAATCTAAGCAAGGCTTACTGAATCTACTCATTGCTTGCAAATCCTAATCCTTTGAAGGATACTGCTACCGACCCGTAGACCCTCCCCATAGGTACCCCACAATTTTGGCAGGGTGGTTTTACTTGGGGTTCTTTTATTGAGTTCACGATGGTGACCACCCATAAACAATCAACGCAACTGTAGTCGTAGCTCGGCATTAGTGTTTGGTCACTGATCCGCTGAATGGTGTGTGCTTGTCTAGCTCAATAGTGAGGATGCCGGTAGTACTGTCTACCCCAGCCTTGCGCCTGTACCAATCGCTACCGCCGTCGCTGGTTGGACACTGTACCCAGAACTTTGAGCCGTTGCCGTCGTGACGCTGACCGAGTTCCTCTAGGGCTAGATGGTGAAAGTGTGCGCTAATGAGGACATCACAAGGCGATACCCACTGGTTGCCGAATGACGAGTCGCTCCACCACTTCTTGACACCGGCAGGGCGTGAGGCTTGGTGACCATGAACGACACCGATGGTGTTGACCCCGTACTGAAACGCAAAGCCTTCATCATCTGGTTGTGGTATCAGATAGCTGACATCCATGCCAATCTCAGTTGTGAGCCGTCTGAGCTGCTGCAAGATAACGATGCCCCAGTCGTCAAGTCCAGGCTTGCCAACCGTCTGACCCATGAAGCGGTTTTGGCAGTGGTTGCTAGCTATGGATCCGTAGGTGATTGGCGCGTACTTGCTTAGGCGCTTGATTAGCTCAAACATCAGCGACGCGGCTAAGTCTGTCTGTTGCATCGGGCTAAGCGTGTTGCTTTGAAGCTGCTCAAAGTTTGCCTTGCTCATCACACCCTCGATGATGTCGCCCATGTCTAGTATCCAGAGGTGTTCGTATCTGCCGGTCTTGACCTGTTCTTCTATGCGGTCGTAGCTTGCAAATACTCTGGCTATGGTTTCTTGGTGTCCGCCGCCTGATGCGCCCTTGCCAATCTGGAAGTCGGCTGGGCAGATAATTAGTGCTTTGTCTTTTGCTTTCACGCGAACAGTTGGCGCTTTGACTCGACGTGCGCTCGCCATTAGTGCCGGTAAGTCTAAGTCAACAACCTTCTTGCGAAAGCTAAACCTGTAGCTGGTAAGCCAAGCACCGTTCTCGCGCTGTTGCCACTGTGAGGTTCTAGGTGTTCCAACTATCTCGTATTCTTCAGGTGGATAACCGCGCTCAAGCAGGAAGTCGTCAAAGTTAGGCAGCTCTGCTAGTCCCTCAGTGGTTGCCGTTCCCTCACTGCCATCAAACGTGACGACTGGGCGAAAGTCTTTGGGTGCGCTGATTTTGATTACTGGCTCTAGATTCTCTAGCATAATTACAGCCTAGTCGCGGTAGCAAGCGCAGGCTTGAGTGCGATGTTTAGTTATGGTCACGTCTGCCAAGCTAACACCCCTTAGTCGAAGCTGAGTTGACAAAGTGCTGGCCGGCCACGCCCTTGCGTCAGCTAAGGCTTGTATCAGTATCTCTCTGTCCGCTGGTTCAAGTTCTGCAATCTGCGTCTGTACCTTGCAATAAACTGCTTTGCTTTGCGGTCTTGCTAGTCCTTCAAGCATCTTTGCTCCTTAGATTGTGAAGTCGTTGTCGGTGGCAATCAGCTTTTTGGCGATGTTGATTAGTGACAGATGGTTAGCCAATCCCAGACTGGACTTTACCTCTAGGTATTCAGCCAAGTCTAACCGGATGGCTTCAAAGTCTGCGCTCCAAACTAGATCGTGACGCAACAACCCAGCTGCTTGCCTGAAGTCGTTTGTGACCTTTTGGTATTGCTTGTCCTTGTTCACTTTTCATCCTCGTCAACTAAATAAGCAATTAAATCGTCAAGGAACACCATCTCTCTCGGTTGACCGATGGCAGGCTCGCTTGGTACTGAAATGTGCTGAGCTATTCGTATTGTTCTATGGCGTTCTGCAAGCTGTCCGGCTTTGTACCAAACCTTGCCGTTGGTTGCGATTAGTTCGTTGATGCTCATTTTGTCCCTTTCGTGTAGGTGTAAAAGGTAGCTTGGCGAGGGTGTAAAAGGTAGTGCTTACAATCGTTTAGCCATCTAAACAATCGTATGAAGTTTGCAGCACTTTTCTTAGTCAAAACCTCTGACCATCTTTTCTTAGTCATCTTTGCCTTTCCACTATTGTGGAGTCTTGTGCATTTTTGTGGATGCTGGCTTTTATGTTTTTATGGACTGTCAGGAAACTACCGTTTTCGGTATAGTTCTGACATAAGTGGTAATTAAGTGCAAAGTATGCGTGAACCCTTAACTCAGAGTTAATAGTTGACTTGTGCATCTCTGACCGTGTTTTCTTAGTAATAATGTCTGACCGTGTTTTCGTAGTGATCTTGTACATCTTGTACAGGTTGAACTGCAAAGTCTCGCTTTGTAGTTGCTTAGTCATCTTGTGCCTGCCTTACATCTTGTCTAGTAGCACGATTGCCAAAAAGAACAGCGCGAACATTGCCATTCCAACTGCCATCCCTGCGGAAAACAAAAGCCAATTCAGCGGATTTATTTCCTTGCGGTGCTTCCCGGTCATTCTTGTCCCTTTCTGATTGTGTCCTCCAGCTCTTGGGCCGTATAAGGGTACTCAAGGGCCTCGATTATGGTGCGCTTAGCCTCTTTAGCCTGAAACACTTTGATGATCCGCTCACGCTCTAGCTCAATTCCAGCTTCATAGCCCAGTGTCCAGTAAAGCTTGTTGTTTATTTCTTCAGGGACGCTCATCCCTTAGCCTCATCACTTGCCAGGAAGTTAGCCAAGCTTCGGATTTTTTCTACCCGAAAGCCCGACCAGGTTTTGCGGTCAGTGACAACGATTGGTGCGGTTGTGTGACCGATGAGCTTGAAGCGCTCTAGTGCCTCCGGGTGCTGCGTTAGGTCTACCTTGTCGTAGATGATGCCTAGCTTGTCCATAAGCCTTGTAGTGGCTGCACACTGGACGCACAATGGCGTTGTGAATACTTGCACTGGGATTCTCATACTGAGGCTCCTGTCTTACTTGCAATTTCCGGCTTGATTCGAGCGACCGCAGCGATTGCGTGATCGTATCCGCGTGCTTCGGTCTTGGTTAGCGTTAGGTTGCGCTTCAGGCTGACCTCAAAGGAAAGCCTGCGAGTTGCATACTCTGACCCGATTCTCATGCCCATCTTGTACGCCTCGTCTAGTTCTTTGCCGAACAATTTATCGGCGACCTCGTATTTGAGGTCTGACCAGTTTCTAATTAGCATTCTCTCCCCTTAGTTCCTTGGCGGCCCAGCGCAGTATCTCTGCAACCTGTTGCTCGTCAAAATTATGCTTGATGTCTGATAGTTCGTCTAAGGCGTTGGTTGCCGCTTCAAAGCCCTCAGTAAAGGAAATTAGTTCTAGCGCGTCTAAGGCGCTCTCAGCGGCTGTTCTGAGTAGCCTAGTGTTTGCGCTCATGCGACACCCCAAACAATGCTCATGCGACCTGATGCCATCTTCTTGCGGTCGCCGGTGTCAATTACTAGCCCAGTTGCGGCGAGTTCTGATCGGCGCGAGCGGATGCCGGAATCTGAAGCCTTCTTGCTTGAAAGCCTGCGCCAGTGTTCAATTAGCGATTCGTCGTTCATTGGGCCGTAGCTTCGGAATAGTCCGAGGATTATCCGATAGGAATCTGCAAGCCCTGTGACCGACTTTTCGGCGTTGTGGCTGGTTGTTGGGTCAGTTGTGCGTGTGTTCATTATTGCCCCTTTCAGTAGGCGATGAAGGTGTTGTGGAAGGCAAGGAATAAGTCCCAAGCCCAGGCGATTATGATGCGGTGAGTTTCGGTGACCACCAACCAAGCTCCAAGTGTGGCGAGTGTTGCCACCAGCAAGAATTGTCGTGTTTCTGTTCTCATGCTGGCAGCTCAGCTAGTGCTGTGCGGAACGTGCGGATTTGGTGGTTTACTGCGGTGATAAAAACTCTAGGCGCTTTGACTGCGTAAGCCTGGGTGCGCTGGGTAAGTGCTGTGGCTAGTAGTGCTTCTAGTTCTTGCTTGTTCATTCTGTCCCTTTCGTTGTTAGTAATAGATTACTAGTTTCGAAATGAGTACGCAAGTACATTTAGGCAAGATGTTACCTATCCGTTACAAGGCAGTTATTGTGATGTCTACGCCTGGCTCGCGATCGTCGGCGTAATACTTATGTGCAATTAGTTCAATCACTTGAGCGTCGTCGCCCCAGAGTATGCCGTCACCAACCTTGCCGTTTAATCCTTGTGATACGCCATCGAGTGCGCCGCGTACCAGCTTGTCAATGTCTGGCGGCACGATTGGCATTGCTCTTTTTGTTACTTTCACAGATGGCGGCCTGCGAAGGTAGAAAACTATCTCCACCCTCACAGGGCCTAGCATCTTGGTGTAACCTGCCGGTAGGTTGTGACAGGCTTCTGCTATTGCTGCCCGCCAAGGTTTCAATGTCTTGGCAGATTGCTCGACTACCCGCCCGTTAAAGACCGCTTTTGATCCTTGCGGGGCAGGTGTGCCGAGAACTCGGATTGTTAGAATGGCGCGTCGTTCAGGTCTGGCGTTGCATACTCTGGCTCGGCGCTAACAAGTTCGTCGTCAATAAAGGCAGCGCGGACTTTGATTGAAACGCCTGTCGTGCCATCCTTCTTTGCGTAAGTGTTTATGCCGGTAATTTTGCCAGCGACTCGAACCTGTCTTGCGTCAGTTGTGAACTGCTCGCCGATGGTGCAGTCGTAGATGGTTTTGTCTGTCGTTTCCCACTCGCCGGCTTCGTTCTTTGCCCGAACATCCACCGAGAGCTGGAACGCAGTACCCCACTCAAAGTTCTTTAGGTTGTTGCACCATCCGGTGACCTCAATCGTTGCTTCATTCTTTATTGCCATGATTTATCCTCTTTCGTTTGTTGTTTTTATTGTAACTACATGCGCCGAGTTGACGCAGTCAGACTTTCCGCAAGTCCGAAAGCCTGGAAGTACGCTCATCCCATCTTCGCCTACGGGTGTGACAAAATCGTTTCCGAAGTGACCATGCCAAGCGATGCAATCTTTTACTTTTTGAGCTTTCCGCGACCGACAGCTTTGGCAGTTGTCGTGCTTGTTGCGAGTCGTATTGACTTCCCATACCCAGCCGCAGCGGTTGCAGGTTTGAGTGGTTGGTAGGTCAGCCATAAATCTTAGCCTTGGCAAAGCGGTCAATCCCTGTTTGCCCGTTGTCCTGCTCGTAGTCGTGCAGCAGTCTGCAACAAGGCCCGCAGCTAAGTATCAGCTCGTTGTGTTCGCGGCATCGAGGTTGTGGCGATGAGTTGAGCGGTGCTTCAACCTTTGGCTTGTCACGATCCAACCGAAACGCTGCTTCTTTTGCCCAGCTAATAATGTTGCGCGGTTCTAGGTATCGGATTGTTGAGTCCTGCTGTGCCATCTTCAGCGCCTGGGTTGCAATCTCAAACGGTATCCCGCCGATGATGTTGTGCCAGGCTTCTATCGTTTCAGGCATTACCTTGCGGTTGTCAACCAGTGCTATCTGCCGGAGCAGTTCTTTAGTTTCGCTAATTAGCATCTTTGCCATCCTGTTCTTTTGCCCAGCGGTCTAGTTCGTTCCAGTCGTTCTTAGGCTTGCTGCTTTGAGCCTGTCGCTTGTGGTTGTTTCTGATCCAGTTGCGCCATGTTGCATCCCAATCAGACTTCTTTGCCCTTGAGCCAGAGATGCCTGCCCAGTAATCTCTAAAGGCGTGTGTCTCTAGCTTAAGATCTATTTCTGGGAAGTGTTCTTTCATTATCTGAATGTCATTTTCTCTCGGTTGCCAGTCCTCTGGCAAACGGTAAGAGTTTAGTAATGGTTTAAGTAATGGTTTAGTAATGGTTCGCACGCCACCTGCTGTCACCCCTGACGCTGATTCTGTCACCCCTGATTGCGATTCTGTCACCCCTGCGCCCAAATCTGTCACCCCTGGCAAGGTCACCCAATAGAGGTTGGATTTGTATTGTTGTTTAGTCGGAGCGTTCTGAACTTCAACCGATAGCTCGCCGAGTTCTAAAAGTGTTTGTATGTCACGCTGGACTGATCGCTCTGAGGCGTTGACCATTTTGGCAATTGTTTTCATTGACGGCCACGCGCCAATTTCACCTTGATGGTCTGCGATTGCTAAAAGGACTAGCCTGGCTCTGCCGGTTGCTTGTGAGTGCTGCCAGACCGCATTACTTACTTGAATGCTCATTACTGCCTATCTTCGGCAGTAGACTTATCCCTGCCGATACTCTGATTATCGGTTTCGTAGGTCAGGGGTTCACGCCTCTGGCCTACTTCTATCTTATCACTCAACACGCGCACCGCTTGTGGCAGCGTGACGCTGTGCATAGATCCTTCTTTCTGTTGCGTTGATTTCAAGTTGTCAGTGTAAGTGTCGCTAACTGTCGGAGTTGGAAGATTGACTTGCCCCCCCCAGCCGGTAGCGTAACGCCCTCAAGCAAGATTCGCAAAGCCAGTTCAGCCTGTTGTGGTACGACACCATTACCGCAAGCTTTCAGTTCCTCGTTGCGTGTCAGCCCGACGCCTGTGACCCAGCCCTCTGGTAGCCCCATCATCCACTCGGTGAATTTGCTGGACAGCCTGTGAGCGCCATCCTTGCCGTCTGGCTTAGTTGGCAGCGGTGCTGGTCTGCCTAGCGTTTGTTCCCACCGTCTGATTGCTGGCTCAAACTTGCCCCATTGCATTTTGTCCCTAGCTAAAACCTGGGCTGCAACTTTCAATCGGTGCTTTGGGTCATTGCCGTCCAGTTCTGATTTGGCAATAGTGTTTCCATCAACAGCGGTTGGTGTTGGCATCAGCATTACTTCGGTTTCAATTCGACTCTTTGGGTTACCTGCCTTTATTTCTTTTTGCGTTGGCCCGTTTGCCATGCTGGTTCGTGTGGTTGGTAGTAGCACTTCTCCGCTGTTGAAGATCGCCCTAGCTACGGTATCGGTCTGCACTACGCCATCACGCTCATGCTCTGATTGCCCATCTTTGTAATCTCTAGCTGTCGGGGTAGGAAGTGTAAGAATGTCCTCGCGAAGATTGCCACTTGACTGCCTAACCGAACTTTCACCGCCGCGCCTTAGCTGTCGTTCCCTAGCCTCCCCAGACCTAGCTGGTAAGTGTTCCATTGTGTTTGGAGTTGGAAGGGTAGGCGATGATGAAAACCCTGAATCGGTTATGTGGTGCGCCTGCATCGGCAGCTCGTAAACCTTGCCATTTCGCATCGTACCCGAGGTCTGCCAAGTCTCCGAGAACAGCTCCCAATGCTCGCAAAGCAGGTTCGCTATCCCCTGCTTCTCCCATACACCACGCGCAGTGTTCCAAGTCTGGGTTGGTTGCGCTTGCGCTAAGTAATCCTCTGACATTTTCAATAACCACCAATCTAGGTTGTAGTATTTCTATTGCTCTTGCGAACTCAGACCAAAGACCTGATCGAGTTCCTGTTCTTAGTCCGGCACGCTTGCCAGCCAATGATAAATCCTGACAAGGAAAACCGCCAGTAAGAATGTCAACTGGCTCGACTTGCGTAAAGTCCACCTTGGTAACGTCACGGTAATTTGGAACGCCTGGAAAGTGAGCCTCAAGGATTGCGCTTGGTGCGGACTCCCACTCACAGTGCCACGCAACTTGTGCGCCAGTGACATTGACAACGGCATTGTCTAGTCCGCCGTAGCCACTAAAGAGCGAGCCGATCTTCACAGGTTTTCTAGTTCTTCATACTCCGACCAAGCCTGAGTTGCCAAGTTGTCACGATCACCTGCGGCATACCTGCCAGCGTGAAAGTAGATGCGCTTAAACCGTTCTGGTATCACCTTGAGCGTCTTGGTTACGACTTTCACTTCGGGCTTTGTAATGCGCTTGCGATAGCTAATGTCATTGCGCTCAGCTTCAAGGCGCTGGACTAGGTCGCTGAATTTTAGCTCCATGCTGTTTTAGCCCTTGAGCTGAACGATGGTGTGGATAACAGCGTCAAAGTCCTCAACGCTAATCATGTCTGGCAATCCCATGTACTTGACCGCAAAAGGTGCTATCTGCCTAGTAGGTATCTTGACCCAATTCTTGCCAGCGCATGGCTTGCAGTTGCAGATTGCGGTGTAGACGTGGTTTGCGTTTCTGTCGGTGAACCACTCTAGGTGTCCTTTGAGGCTGTATGTCTCTGTGGTTGCTGTAGTCATTGTCTTGTCCCTTTCGTTGGTGTTGGTATAACTCTACTCATTTCGAAACGACTGTGCAAGTTATTAGGTAACGAGTTGGTAAATGTTAAATCAAATAGCTAGGTGGGTCTACTTCGGTCTTGCCACCCTGCGTGTCCAGCGTGTACCAAAGCCGGCGCGTTGTGTCTAGTATGGGATGTCCTGGCGCTGAAAACTTCGAAGCCTTGTGACCGTAATCGCGAGCGTACTCGGCTGTCAGTGCGTCGCTCTCCATCCGCCCGTTGTACTCAGCGCAAACCAGTATCACATTTTGCAAGTTATCTAACACTTTTGAACCACCCATGCCTCGGTTCTGGACATGATGAGGTACAAGATTCTCCGAGTCCCCGCAGTGCCAGCACCAGAGATCGCGCGCTCGAAGTTTGCGAGTGTCTTTTGCGTTCACAACTTCATTTCGCTTTGCATCAACTTGACCTGGGTTCCCATTGCCATCAGCGCAGTTTCTATAGATCTGATTTTTACGCGCACTCGGTTTAGCTCAGCCTTACGCAAGTCCCTCTCTAAGCGCATAGGAGCCGCGCTGAGCCGACTTAGTGCCGTTCTGTCCGCAACAGTACCTTCGTGCTTTATAAACGCCTTAGATTCGGTCGTATCGAGTTCGTACTCTGCCTCGGCTAAAGCCTTTTCACACTCGTAAAGTGCCGTCGATCCCTTTTGGTTCTCGGCGATGAGGTCACTTATCTGGCGCTGAATTTCTGAGAGCATCGGTCAGCCTGACCAAGTACATGAGCAGCTCACGATTCCAGAGATGCGCCTCATCATCCTTGCCCTCGCTCACTGCCGTCTGGAAGGCGTGTTCCATCTCCCTTATCTTTGCTTCGAGTATTGAGCGATTCACCGCGTGCCTTTATCTTGTCAAGAACTTTTGCGTCAGCACCGGCAGCTTTTGCTTGTGCGTAAGTCAATCGTATCGACTGGATGTCGTTGAGTCCTTCCAGCTTTGCTAGGTAATCAACTGGTTCAGCTCTTGCAACCTTTGCCATTTCAGTTCGAGAAGCGCGCTTGTTTCCACTGTATGAAGCATTAGCCAGCGCCCGACCAATTGCCGAAGTTTCTGCGTTCTCAAGCGCAGCAGTCTGATTCGCACCTGACCCACCGTCAATTTCAAACGCTAGTCCGGTTGCCTTGGGCAGGTCGTTTGCCTGGTCGCCTCCTGTAAGGTAGACCGTTGCCTTGACTACCCAAGTGCGTTTTCCAATCTCACGTTCAGCACTGTAGACATACTCGTTTGCGTTTGACCACTCGGTCACTATGCGACCATCTTCGTTGTCCTCGTAGAAGCGCCTAATGCGTTCCTCAACCGTTTCGTACTCTTCCAAATTAAATCTTGCCATTAGTTATCTCCCTTTATTAGTTGTCGTAGGTATTCAAAGCAATAAATGTGCATCAAGCTATCCCAACCCGCGTCGTGCTGGTTCTCTGCGCCAATCTGTTCAATAGCATAAGCCTTAGCTCTTTTCTTCCACGTCTCAGCCTTGACTGGCATCCCGTTTTCCTTTTTGTAATCCAGCGCGAAACATAGCGCGTTTAGATCTACTGTCCTTCGCGAAAATAGCGAGTAGCTCTTGGGCAGCGAGTCCTTGACGAACGGCATATCGAACGCTCCCACGTTGAATCCGACTGGGATGGTCTTGCCTCGGTTGTTAGCGTCTGCCCCGATAGCTATTAGAAATTCATAAAGCTGTGCGTCAACTTCGGCAGGTGAAGGAGAACTGCTTAGCCTTCGTCGGGTAATTCCATGAACGGCGAACGCTTGCTCTGACCACTGGCACTCGCCTGGATCTATCGTCCAAGAACGAGTGCGGCACTCGGCTGTGGAAACGCCGATTTGAATAAGCTTGCCACCTTCGCTCAGCTCACTCGATGACATCTCGCCGTCTAGTCCAAGGAATAGGAAGCTCATTCTTCTTCCTCATCTTCGTATTCGGTTTCGAGAAACTTCCAGTTGTCTGCCAACCAAAAGGGAGCGGTAAGCCCCTCAATGTAGATCCGCTCTAATTGCTTGTTCTTGTCTAGGACTACGCCTGAGACTGCGCCGGTGACGTATGTTTCATTGCGGACTAGCGTGACTGTGTCGCCTAGAAACACGTTCATTATTTTCCCTTCTTGACTACAAGGAACGGCCGACCTTGACCCCTTGCTTGTCTTGAGGCTACCCTAATTGTTGCGCCATCGTGTTCAATGTATGCGTGCTTGGCTCTGCCCATACTTGACAGCACCTCAGACTTCATCTGCTTTAGCTCAGACTCCGCTTTGTCAAACGCTGCTTGCGCGGCTGGCAAGTAGTGCAGTCCGTCAATCTCAACCTCGGTGTCGTCAATGTCTGGGTGCAGTTCTCTGACCGCCTGATAAGTTGACTCTGATCCATCCCAAGCCGGAACTATGTCATTCTTGAGTCCATGCCAAAACTTTTCGGCGGCTTGCTTCATAACGTCTTGCTCAAACTCGTCGGCTTCTACCCAGTACTCAACCCAGTCCATCGCTACCAATCCGACAATGACAGCGCGCTTGACGCCCATCACCATCATGTAATGCTGCACCTGAGCGACGTAACTTGGCGGCACTTCATCCCAATAATTTCTAGATGTCTTGGCTTCCACAATTACCCACTCGCCATTGACCTGGGTTAGCCCATCCGGGTTTGCGTGAAGGTAAGGGATGGTCGGGTGCTGGTAAGTGCCAGTCGTGAATACTTCCCACTCTGGGTGCTGTCGCTTGAGTAGCGGCCCCATGATTACGGGTTCTAGTATGTTGCCAAGGTCGGCAGGGAATGAGTCAATTATCTTTTGTGGCAGGTTGCCAGTCTTTAGGTGGTGCAAGTAGAAGGCTGACTCCCAGCGATTAAGTCCGAGGATAGTGCCAATTTCAGAACCGCCAATCCCGTCAGCCCTAGCTTCGTGCCACTCTGACGTGCCGTTCTCAAACACTCCAAGCAGCTTTGCGCCGTTGAATGTTGCCGGTGCGTGAAGCTCCATTATTCCCTCTTTTCAAGTTAGTCTTAGTTTATGACCGCACAAGGACATCTTACGAGCCGATACATGGCTTTGTTGAAAAAGATAAGTGTGGCCGGCGGCGTGCCTTGTGAGAAACTTCCGAACGCGTTCTTTCCCGAGGACATCACCGATCCTGAGCAGCGCCAGGTGTCAACCAAGATGGCGCGTGCCTTGTGTAAGACCTGCCCGATACTTCAAGAGTGCTTCACCTATGCGCTGGAAACAAATCAGCAGTATGGCGTGTGGGGTGGAACTACTGCCGACGAACGCTAGTTAAAGACAACCGCACCACCTCTTGAGATTCCAAGAGACAGTGCGGTGTTAATGGTTTTATTCTAGCAATCATTGTGAACTTGCAATAGCCGACTAGCTTGGCTACTCTTTTAATCATGAACTCAGAGCAAGCACTAACAGCTTTAGCCGAAGGCATCCGCGCAACTCAAGCGCCAGCGTGTCAAACATCCGATCCAGACGCTTGGTTTCCAGAGGGTGGTTCGCCCAACCCAAACCTGCACCCAGCCATAAAGCTCTGCAAGGTTTGCCCGGTGATGACCTTGTGCCTTCAGTATGCGCTCATAAATAATGAGCAGCATGGCATCTGGGGTGGAATGAACTCGCGTCAGCGAGCTAGGTTGCGAAAGTCTACTTCTTGGTCACAATCGAAGTCAGTACCGACAGCAGCGCCGACCCCAGCGAGATGCTGAAGAACCCAACCCAATCGGCTGAGAACAACCCAACACTGCCACCACCTAAGAATGCTAGTCCTGCTTGTGCGAATGTCTTGATTGCTCGCTCACCTGCGAAGTTCCAAAAAGCTAAGTTAAACATCTCCGTTAGTCCAATCTTGATTGTTTTTACCGTCTTGCCACGATGCACTTACAGTGTAAGCCGTAGTGATAATTGAGATAAGCGATACGCCGCCAGTTATCAAAGTGACTCCGACTCCCCACTGGTCAACAAGGAAAGTTAGAGAACCGAAGATTATCATTGCAAAGCCAAGTCGGTAAGAGCCAAAGATTAGCTTGCGACGGAACTTCCAGCTTGCACCTGTTGCAGACTCCGGCTCGTCCTTTAGGAAGAACACACCGTCAAACATTTTTACAAGGGTCTTTTGCAACATTCGCAGACCTCTCGTACGGGCTTCTTTACATTAGCAAGAATTAGCTTGTAAACGTCTACCTTATCCTCTGTGATGCCGAACACACCCTTGATGGTCTTTGACGCCGTGACGTGAACGTGAGGGCCAGAACTAACCCCACTGTCTCCGAGAAGTCCTACAGTCTGACCCTTGCGCAACTTCTGCCCGACACGGTAGCCCGGCTTTGCATCCATATGGCAATATCCCAAGTACCAGATAAGACCGTCTTTATCCATAGCTGTCTGCACGACAACCCAACCGAGGACGTCTGAGAACTGAATCAACCGAATTGTACCCTTGGCAATTGCAGGTATGCGTGTGCCTAGTGGTCTAGCCCAATCAGTCCCGGAGTGCGGTTGCATACGGTTTGCTTTTCTAAAGCTGCTCATCTCGCCATAGTGCGAGGTTATGTATTTAGCGTCATAGACCAAACGCCAATCGGCTGTCCTATCAGAGAAGCGACTCACTTTGATTTCCTTGGCTTGTATATTTTAGCCACGAAGCAAGCTCACTAACCCGACCGCTACTGCTCCCAGTGTTGCGCCGTAGACGCCGTACACAAGGCGAGCGATAAGCTCAACTTTTGCTAAACGAGTCTCCATATTGGCAACCTTTTCAGGTAGATACTTCAAGCCACGCAGCTCGGCAAACATCTCAATCTGATTCTCATTAACTTCCATAAGTTTTTCATAAACTTGAACGTTAGTAATGCGTACGGATGTGCCTTCTTCTGCCATTAGTCGTTAGCCTCAAACTCTGTTGCTACCCAGTCAGCCGTTTCTTCATTCCAAGAATACATTACGCCGTCGTCAGGGTAAGGCACTGGTGCTTCCCATTGTGCAGTCTCCTCAACTAATACCCAAGAGTCAAAAGGCTTTGGAGGGATAAAAGCATCACGCTCAGAATCAAAGGTAAACCCGATGCCTGCGTAGTTTTTGCGAATGTTGCTATTGTAAGAGGTTCTTACGCAACGCTGACCGTAGACCTCTGCGTAATGAGCTTCCCAGTCGGAGATGCCGTCTATTACTTCATCTTCATTTCTGCCGACTATGACTTGAGTGACAATGTTTTCGTCGTTGATGAATGCGTAATGTGCCATTATTCTCCTATGCTATTCCAAATTGAATTGTGCCAGTACCGCTTGTAAATTGGCTCACCTTGTAGACACCGATTGTTGTGGTGGTGCTTGTAAGCCCTGCCCCTATTGTTAGAGCGAAGCCTTTTGGGTATCTCAAAATTACTATACCTGAACCGCCTGTACCGGGGTCTCGGGTTACCCCACTACCGTCAATCTCACTTCCACCACCGCCGCCGCCAGTGTTTGTAATCCCGTTGTAACCTGCATTACCGCCGCCGCCAGAGCCGCCGCTTCCGTTACCACCGTTACCACCGCCGCCGCCGCCGCCTGCATAATAAGTCGGTATTGAAGTTACTTCGGTTTGTATTCCACTTCCTCCGTTAGCCCCAAGTGTGCCGATTATGCTGCCGCCAACTGCGCCTGCGCCGCCGCCACCCGCACCACTCTTTGAAAAAGATGCGGACGTTGAGTCTCCACCTGCAAAGCCTTGCCCTGCCGTACCTGCGCCGCCTGTATTGTTAAGGTATCCCGATGCTCCGCCGCCTGAGCCACCGCTCTGAGCCGGAAAGTTTCCTTCATTTGAACGAGAGCCGCCGTATCCTCCGCCAAGCGATGTTACTGACGCAAAAACTGAGTTGCTACCTTGACCGCCGCCAGCACCAATTGTAACTGTGTAGTCAGTTGCTAAGGAAAAAATTACGGAACTTTCTACTGCTGAATTTCCACCAGAAGATTCTCCGTCAATGCTTGAACGGAACCCACCAGCGCCACCAGCACCACTGCTTTCTGGATGATTAGTTCCTCCGCCACCGCCGCCTGCGACGACTAAATACTGCGCACCAGATACGGGTCTGCGCTGTCCTGAGATTCCACCTATAAGAAGCTGAGTCATTCTGCCCCTGTTACGTTTCCAATAACCCGATACTGGTTAGTGCCGAGGCAAACAATCCCCACTATCTCAAACTGGTCGTTAGCAACGAAGCTAACACCTGTGCCTGTAAGTCCTGCACCCGAAAGAGTCACAGTGCCGTCACCGACAATAGATAGTGAAGCTCCGTCTGCAAAGATTTGCACTTGCTGGGATGATGCAAAAGCAGTAGCGACATTTAGCGTGATAGTTGTGGCAGCAGTAAATTGCAAGTACTGTCCTGCGTCAGTGTCCTCGATTGTGTAAGTGCTTGCTGCTGAAGATGTCAGCGTAGGGTCAGAAGTAACGACTTTCCAAGCAGTGCCGTCGTAAACTTGCACCGTGTTTACGTCTTTTAGGTATGTGACCATCCCCTCGGTGACTGCTGCTCCTAGGACTGTGGTGCGGTCTGTAGCATCGTCAAACACCATCACAGCTTGGTCTTGCAGATAGCCCTGAACATTAGCTGCGGTAAGCACCTCACCAGCTGCAAATACTTTTCTTCCTAAACCTGACATTATTCTCCTAAATTATGTTTCTAGTTTACTTCCATAAGTTTCTCATAAACTTGAACATTAGTAATGCGAACTGATGTGCCTTCTTCAGCCATTATTATGCGCCCGTGATTGCGGAGATTTCTTCAGCGGTCAACCCAAGCTCTGCAAGCTTTGCAACGCCTGAAGCCTTGGCTTCCGCTTTTGCCTCAGCCGCTTCTTCGTCTGCCACCCGGTCTGCCTCTGACTGAATTGCCATAGCTTCACGCTCGTCTATCTCGGCTTGAGTTAGCTCAAGTACTTCACGCACACCTGTCGAGCAGTTGATTACTATTTTTGTTGGGATTTCGTTAGTCATTTTTTTTCCTTTAGGTTACTGTCGTTGTTCCGTCGGAGCCTGCGAGGATGCCGTACAGGGTTGCGGTGCTGTGTTCTGCAAAGTTACCAGAGCCGGGTGTAAGAACTATGGAAGTAATCGCTGCTGTCTGATTCCAAAGTCCTGCTGTGATTGCTTGGAAAGCGGCAGTTGCATTATTTTCGTTTATCGAATTTACTGAATAGGACTTAGTAGTTGAACCTGCATAGTTGGGAATGTAGATTTCACAGTTGCCAAAAGTGGAGGCGGTATCTCCCGATTGTGAAATCCTAAAGTCGACTGCTGAAGTGTTACTGGTAGCTGCTGACCCACTGCCCAAGAGTGTCCGTCGTGTATAAGTCCCCCCAGTGTTGTAAGCGATGGTAGCCGTTGTGTCGGTTGTCGAACACCTACCAGATACTAAAAGTTTTAGGTCTGTGTAATCTGCTGCGATTGAGGAAAATGTAATGCTCGCTTGTCCACCTGAGCCGACTGTTACGGTTTCTATTGCTTGCATTGTTTACGCCTCAATCGCATATAGGGAGAATGTTCCGCCAACAGCCCAGTTGCCTGTAGACGTAAGTATCTGCACCGATGTCACCGCCGACGTTGATGCCCACCTAACAGCAACAGCCTCGGCTCCTGTGGCAGACTGGTCGGCTCTTGAGAGCATTGTCTTATGTTTATCTGTAGCTGAATAGTCTTGGATTTGTAGTTCCACCTGTAAAGCACCCCCTGTAGTAGCAGTGGCAATAGTTGAGATGCTGCCAGAAGTTTGAGAGGCAAGAGATGCTGACGTAGAACTAGAGCCATTTCCGCTCATTCTCACTGAACTGTAATTAGAGCCGGAATCGGAGTTAAGTCGTACTCGCCCTTGCAGTGTTGTTGAGCCTAGAGCGACTGCAACCAACACCAAGTCCCGATAAGTCTGCGGAATTGACCCGAAGGTGACAGAGCTTGTTGCAGTAGCAAGTGTGATTGTGCTTAGTGCTATGTATGTGTTTGTCATACTTTCCTCAATCCATAGAGGCTTATACGTGTACCTAGAGCTAAGTTGCTTCCGCTGATAGCAAAGAAATTAAGTGAGGTAATAGAAGCAGTACTTCGCCAGTTACCAGACCAAAGCTGTATCTCCCCTGCTGTTTTACCAGTTAGTGTCCGAGTGGTCGTGTACTTAGAAGTGTTAAAAGGGTCTAGGATATCAAGAACTCCACTACCAAAAGCACCAGTAGGTGAAGTAGAACCTGTTGAGTAAGACAGAGATTTTATAAAGTTTTGATTTGTTCCTGCGAATGAAAATACCGAAGCGCCGTTACCTACTACCAAGTGATGGGAGTAATTAGCTGCGGAATCAGCGTTTATTGTAAAAACAATGTCATCTTGAGTGAATCCACCCATTGTTCTACAGGTTGCTCGAACCTGCAAATGTTGATAGTCAGCCGCATAAGTTCCTAGCGATGCAAAGGTTACCGATGCGGTATTGGTTGTAAGTATCGTGGTTGATAGTAGGTCGTAGCTGCCTACTGAGGCAACTGCGCCACCTGCTGCTGCAAGTATCCCTAGGGGTATCACGCTATGTCACCTATCAAGACAGCAGTTGAAGAACTCAAGAACAGTATTGAGGCAGCAGCCCACTGTGATTCTATCGTTAGTGCTGCGTCTTTTGAGTTGACTGTCACGCCTGAGCCTGCAAACGTAATCACGCCTGTGCCGATGTTCACAAAGTCCACCCTGTCGCCTGCACTGAATGTTGCGCTTGGCGCTGTGAGTGTGAACGTGCCATCGGCTGTTATCGTTTCGCCTCTGTCGCCAACTGCGAGAGTGTAGGCAGCGGTCTTGGCGTTTACCGCCGGAGTGAGCAAAGCTTTGTCGTCAAGCTGTGACTGAATCCCAGAGGTTACGCCGTCTACATAATTCAGCTCGGTTGCGTCTGCTGTCACACCGTCAAGGATGTTTAGCTCTGCGGTTGTTGCCGTCACGCCGTCAAGGATGTTCAACTCTGCGGCTGTTGCGGTTAGGTCTGAAATCTGTGAGGCAGGGATTGTGATGGCTGATAAATCAACGTTGAGTGTTACATCGCCAGTTGTGCCACCACCTGTTAGGGCTGTGCCTGCTGTTACCGCTGTGATGTCACCAGGACTAGAGATTGGCTCCCAAACTGCGCCTGTGTAATACTCAAGCGATTCTGTCGAGACTAGGTAGCTAAGCATACCCTCGGTGACGGATCCGCCTAATTCAGATGTTCTTGTTGCGTCATCTGCAAACTTCATTACAGTTTGGTTTTGGATGTAGCTCTGGAAATCTCCAGCCTCTACGACCTCGCCAATGGCCCAGGTTTTGTATCCGCTCATAATTTCCTAACTTACCGCCATGCCAGCTGACAAGCGACCATAGATTGCATCGTTCAAAGTCCAAGCGTTGTATGGCCCAGACAAGAAGTAACCTTCGTCTAGTTTACCAAACTCAGGGTCGTTAAGAACTAGCACTACACCAGACAAGGCTTCTAGCCCAAATGTAAATAATTCTAATTCTGGACTGTGGTTCTGTTGGATTCTTATTACCTTCGCGAAAGTAACAAAAGCCGGAGGAATACCAGACGGCGTAAACGTGACCTGCGCGATGTCACCTAGCTCAATGTCCAAGATGGTTGCACGATCTGGCGCTGATTGAGTTCTAAGGTTTATCCCGATGTCGCTAATTCTGTATCGAGGTTCTGAATAACGATTCAAAAGAAACGAAGCAAGATTGTCTAGTTGAGTTTGGCTTGATAGCAGCGTGGCTAGTTCATAGTCAATCTCCCCATAGGTATCTATCGATGTTTGATTGACAGCGTTAGAAGTTCCAGCTGTGCTAGTGACGGTGATGTTGTTGTAAAGCAACTCGCTACCGATGATGGTTGATACTTGCGTGTATTCAATTCCTGTGCCGTCGTCTGCAAATGCTGGGTTGTCTCCGGTAACTGGAGCGTATCGGTCAACAAATTTGACGTTACCTTCTTTAGAGATAAACAAGTCACCTGGCTCGGACTGAGCAATAGTCTGCAAGTAGTTGAAGGTGTTTGTGTTTCCAGCTACTGTCTGAGCGGCTAGTGTCGAGGAACCGGTAGCAATGTCACGACGATCAGCATCCCAGCTAATAGCGTCTAGGGTTGTGTTTACCCTTGCCCCTGCAAGTTGCTCGGTGACAACCAATTCTTCTAGGTTGATACCAGTTAGGTTCTGGGTTGCGTCTACTGCGTTGGCTGTGGCTACTGAGTAACCGCCTCGGTTGTAGTCAATGTCCCAGTCGTCTATCGTGCCATCGAACTGCACGACATCATCCAAGCTAATTCTCAATCGGCGCTTAGGCTGAATTTGTCCGTAATAAGGTGACAGCGTGTACGAGGGGTCAAATACTCTAGTGTCGTTATTGAACTGCACCGAGCCGGCACCTGCGCGAAAGCGATCTAGTTCTAGTGACTTACCTCTGTTGATGCTAACGCTCTTGACGTACTCTGAAACATCTGCAAGCACTTCACCACCTAAAACATAGAGAGGCGAATCAAGCAATCCTTTTATTGCGTCATCAAGTGTAAAGAACGGAGCAGCGCCACCCGACGGAGTGAAGCCTAGTTCTACCTTGGTGGTCATGCTGAGACGAATACCTTTCCAGATTGACGCTCAAACTTTTTTATTTCATCCACAATCATTTGACCAATGCGACCACCGTCTGCGCCCATGCCTGCGTTGATTGTGATGTTGATGTTACTGCCTGCACTCTTTTGCTTCTTGCTTGTGTTGCCGAATGAGGGCGTAAACATTGCGCCTGCTGATACCCCGTCAAAGGCTGAGTCGGATGCAAACTTGACTTCGCTTGCCATCTCAAGCGATGCGCCAACTGCTAGGTCTTTGGAGTCTTGTATGCCCTGCTCAAGTCCAGCCGCTAAGTCCCCACCGATTCCAGCGAATAGCTTTGATGGTGATTCAATTCCAAAGAAACCCTTGACCGCGTTAGTAATTGAGTCGCCAATGCTACTTGCGATGTTGGCTGCGATTTTTGGCAGGTTGTCGTAGATGCCCTTAGCCAAACCAGTAAGCAAGTCAAAGCCAGCGGCTACCATTTGTGGCATTGCGCTAATCAGTGCGCCTACGATTTCAGGCACTAGCTCAATGATTGCTTTTAGGATTGCCGGCGTTGCTTCTATTATTGCGCTTACTAATGCTAGGAACAGATCAATAGCCGCTACGAGTAGCTCAGGAATCATGCCAACAACAGCGGCCGTTATCTCTGGAAGAAGTTTTACGATGGCGACTAGCAGCTCTGGCAGGATGTCAACCACTGCGGTTACAAGACCCATAAACAATTCGATGGCTGCTTGAAGTAATTCGGGCAGCATCCCAATTATCGTGACAAGGATGTCAGGCAGTGCCGCAATGATTGCCGATAGAAGAATAGGGATTGTCTCAATAAGTGCCGTAAGCAATCCGTTAAATAACTCAAGCGCCGAGTCAATGAACTCTGGCAACATCGCTAAGACCGTATCTATAAGCTGAGGCAGTAGCTCAACAACAGTATTAATTACGTCAGGAATTATTATTGAGACTGCCTCAATAAGTGAGCCAAAGAAGGTTATCGCTGTGTCAAGAAGTATGGGGATAAATCCGAGAATTGTTTCAACAATTACTGGAATCAAATCGGCTAGTGACTGAATAATTGCTGGAATCATTTCGGCAAGCGATTCAACTAGCATCGGCAGCACTTCGCCAAGTACACTAATTAGTTCTTTGAGAATCATCGCAAACGAAGCAAGCAACATCGGAATCATTGTCCCAGTTATAAACGCGATAATGCCAGGAAGCATTTTTGTAAAGCCCTCAATAATTCCAGGGAGCGCGTCAAGTATCTTCATAATTAAATCGTTGCGGAACTGATTCATTCCCACGATGGCCTTTTGTAGTCCACCGCCAGTAAAGAAGTCGTCAATCTGTTTGCTTACATCTCTAAAGATTTGGTTGCGACCTTGCTCAGACGAAATCTTTACAATGAAGTCTCCGAGCTTTTCAGCAACTCGCTCAATCTTTGGAGCTAGGTCGTCAAGTATTTCTGCAAGAACCGGCGTTAGCTCTTTGACAATTGGGGTTAGCGCACCAACCAATCCTCTAGCGGCTGGTTCAAACGCCTCGCCGATTACTAGTGAAGCGTTGGCGAACGCAGAGTTGAGCAGAATCATGTCACCAGTTAGTGAGTCCATCTGCTTGGCGGCTACTTCCTCAGCAGTGCCCCCGGCGTTCTTCAGTTCTTCTTCATACTCACGCAACGCCTCGGAGTTACCGAGTAGTGCAGAGATACCTTCTTTAGTCTGTTCGCCGAACCCTAGCTGGCTAAGCGCCGCGCTCTG
>Ga0307935_1000373_pt1 | contig 20609 bp, 13 predicted proteins | sample OrgLakmetageno92_FD_201827 | JGI IMG/M metagenome (GOLD analysis project Ga0307935, IMG submission 201827) | Saline water microbial communities from Organic Lake, Antarctica - #92 | ecosystem: Environmental > Aquatic > Non-marine Saline and Alkaline > Saline | place: Antarctica: Organic Lake...
TTAATATCGCCATCTACTGGTGTGAAAGGAGTGGTCACCGAAGCCACGTCAAAACCCGTAATTTCATCGGCATCAAAAAACGGAATCGGTAAAAAGTCGGTTATTTCTAAATCTTCCAAGTCTCCGGCTGGAATTGTGGTGGTAAAAGCGTACGTGGTCAGGGCCCCGCTAGAAATATTCGCTTGGCCTCCCGCAAAAGGAGCGGCTTCTAAGGTCCCGAAGCTATAGGTAAAAGCCACAATATTTTTACTAAAAGTTGGTTCAGGAATTTGAATGGAATCGCTCGTGCTGTCGGTGACGTACGTCCCAGGATTAGTGGCTAATTGACCACTGACCGTTGCCGTATTGGTTAAGGTGTCGAAAGCATCAATACTATTATCAAACACTTGGCTATCAACAAAAGACTCATTGATATCGGCCAAAAAAGTAATCGTAAACGTTGAATCACCATTGCTACCACCACTAAGCGTGTCATCTAAACCGCCCACGCCGTCCATCGCATTAGAGATATCAAAGGTTAAAACCGTGTCTCCATCGTTTGGCGTTGTTACGGCGTCATCGTCATTCGTTGTATCAGCGGTGACCGCTAAGGTGCACCCCACACAGGCCGTAAAATCATAAGGCCCGGGCCCCAAAATAACGTTGGCTTCAGTGACGGTGGCTTCGGTAAAAGTAACCGGCACCGTGGCCGCTCCATCTTCAATGACGTTCATGGCACTAGAACCAGGGACGTAGGTCATACCATCGGGTAAAATGTCTTCAACCACTAGTTCGTCAAAACTAAAATAGTCAGAGACTTGTACGTTTAATGCATATTCAATTCGATCTCCAGGACTAGGTTCAGCGGGTCCATTATTGGTAAATACACTAGAACTTTTTTGAATCGCTAATGATTTGGCAGTATGGGTTTGATTGTCATTTCCACTAATGGGGCCACCATTATAAGTACCAGTGGTATTAACGGTATTTACAACGCTGGTGCCACTGCCCGTAGTCGGGCTGAGAACCGGATTTCCTAATCGGTCGAGTTCGCCCACATATGCCGAATAAGTTACGGCAACATCGCTGCCCGCGGTTGTTCCCGTAGCACTATTAAGCACTACCGATAAACTGCCTCCAGGCCCAGGCGTCCCCGTTACTATAAACGGTACGGCGCTTGCAGTTTGTACCGGATCACCATTGCCAGGCGTAAAAGTAATCGTAAAACCATTACCTTGATCTGACACCGCGTTAACCGAAACTAAATTTAGAGCGTCGTTTAAACTATCGTTAAAGGCAATATTGGTCACCGTTGCCGTGTTGGCAATATCTCCGCTAAGGTTGTATTGCAGCGGATAATTAGGGCCTGTCGTGTTTTCACCTTCACCGCTACCATATTGGCTCGTTAAAGCTTTACTCGGATTCATAACCGAGGGGGTCACGCTATTTTCATTAAAAATAGTAGTTAAGGGTGGATCTATTAAGGGGTTATCTAAAGCATCACTCCCTAATTTGTACCCACATCGGCTTGAAATGCCTTCACTCAAAGGTACGCCAGCACTTAGTCCACCATCCAAGGTGTTGTTAAGCGTCATAACCGCTGGCCCTTGGGTGGGTACGTGACTCCCGAGGGGGTATTCTAACGCCACGTAGGTGGTCCCAACATTCAAAACTATATCATTGCCAGTAAACGGCGATGTGACCGTGCCGGTAGTAGCGTCTCCAGCATCATTATCCGTCACTAATTGTGACAGGGTTGGACTAACCGAAACACCATTATAATTCGCATTGTTGAAGGTCACTTCTGACGGAAAAATTAGTTCGGTTACGGGTGAAAATCCTGGTCCTGTTCCGCTGGCATTGTTAAGCGAAACATTCAAACTAAAGGCTTCACCGAGAAAACCAGAGTAGCCGCCGTCAATGCTGGTGCTACAAGTAGGCACGGCCATGGCCTGGGCCGTTTGGATAGTGGCAACATTAAAGGTTAGATTGGCGAGAATTAGATTCCCTACAAAAGGGATAAGCGTAAAACCGGCGAAAAACTTTTTCATATAAAGTGATTTATGGATTGAAAAATCCGAAAATTATACAATAAAAAGGCTCTATTTAACAGGTATAGAGCCTGAGGTTTGCTTTACTGTTACTAGCTAATTAAGGTATTGATATACAAAATATTTACTTCAGTTTCTTCCAAAAAATAAACCCGAGCCAACGCTTGAATCCTTTCTTTAGATAAAATTTTTGGGCTCTAGTGCGCCAAGGGCTAGAAAGTAATAAAAAATAGTCGTGATTTTTGTGTCGGGCTTTTTGTTCGAGTCGTTGCAGCGTTTTACTGCCCAAGCCTTTACCCTGGCTTTTTTTCTCTATCGCCAGATATTTAAGATAAAACCATTTACGTTTAAAAAATAACAAGCTAGAAAAAGCCACTAAGCCTAACACTGGTTTTGGTTTTTTGGGATTATGAACCGTGTGGAAGCGGTGCTTTTTTAGAACGAAAGAAAAAAGTTTGAAGATCAGCCAAAAACCAAAACAAGGAAATAAGACCCAAAAAATTTTTGCCGCTTGTGGGTGTTGTTTGGGTTTAAGCGGTTTAATCTTCATGTAAAAGGCTTATACCGTCTTTAAAAAATCAGCCATTTGGGCGGCCGCACGTCCACGGTGTGAAAATTCGGCTTTGGTTTCTTTGTCCATGGCACCAAACACTTCGTCGGCCTCTTCTGGTAAAAATACACTAGAAACCGGAATGCCGGCTTCAATTGGGGATTGTGGGAAATCAACAATTTCACCCGCACTTTCTCCTAGCACGACTTTCTCGGTTTTATTTTCGGGTTCGTAAAAGGCGATGGCCGAATAGAACGTGGCGTCTCGGTTGGTTTCGTCGCGGGTAAGCGCTAAAAATTGATCTAGCCAATCATGATCATCTTTAGCTTTTAATTCGCGTCTGGTCTTAAGTCCAAACATGTCTGGAAAAGCCGATAAAATTAATCCAGAGTCTTCGGCTATAACGGGTAATTTAAGACTATCACCATAATATTGTGCTTTTAGTGTGGCGTTACTTTCAAAGGTTTCTCCTGTTTCTTCTGGTTCTTCAAGGACGTCAAAATCACTGAGTGTTTTCCACTTAATGTCTGACAGATTAGAAAAAAACAGCTGCATCTCCTTGGCTTTACCTTGGTTGGTGGTGGCAATAACAATCGTCTTCATAGGCCTAACTTCTTTAAATTTTCTACCGCTTTAACCGATAAATCGGGTTTAAATCTAAGTTTAAAGCCGCGTCGTAGTTCTAGTTTTTGCAGTAATAAATGGGCGATCTTTTTTTCCATTCGCTGTAATTCTTTCAAATAACTAGCGGGGCCGCCCAGGCTGCGCACAAACACATCCACTAAGCCTAAATCACCAGAGACCTCAATGGCGGTCACGGTTACAAAGCCCATTTTATCGGGGTCTATAAGGGGTCGCAGAATTTCTGGCAGCAATTGCTCCATGCTTCCCGCTAATCGTCGGCTTCGGTCTGACATTTTCATTAAGGCGATACTAAACAAAAATCCGCCTTTGTCACCCCAGAGTTTTGGGGAGGGTGATAAATTGTAATTCGTAATTGAAGCGGTTTTTACGTACTATTAATTTTGTATGAAATATTGTTTTTTGGATTTGGAAACGACAGGGTTTGAACCCAGTAAAGACTCTATTATTGAGGTTTCACTGGTAGTCATTGAAAATGACGTTGAAATTGGGCGCGTAGATCGGGTGATTATTCCTGATAAATCACCCATGAGTGATTTTGTGTCGCAGCTCACCGGGATTGATCAAACTGAAATTGATAGTGACGGGGTTTATTTCACCGAAGTAAAAGATGAAGTGCAGGCGTTGGTTAAGGGCACGGTAATCGTGGGGCACAATATCGATTTTGATATTAATTTCTTAAAAGGAAATGGTATCGATATGACAGACGTTGAGCGTTTAGATACGCATGAATTAGCCCGTATTTTATTGCCGAAAGAATCAAGTTTTGCGCTTGAGGTGTTAACTAAAAACTACGGTTTCGCGCACGAATCGGCCCATCGCGCCATGAGTGACGTGCTGGCATCAAAGCGGTTATTTGAAATGTTACTCGAACGAATTGAAGCTTTGCCAACCGAATTTTTAGAGCAAATAAACGGTTTTTTGTGCCATGAAACCACGTGGTTCGCGCGCCATTTATTTTTAGAAGCCACCGGTAACCCCGCATCGCAAAAGCGACCAGCTGAAGAAAAAATAGTGACGTCTGAAACAGAAACATCACCCGTTATGAATCAGGCGATAGAAAAAGTTGATAACAACGAGAACGTTTTTGTACAGGTGCGCGATACAAGTCATGCCACACAAACTTTGCACCAGGCCGCCCAAGATTTAGCCGCGCAGGGTAAAAAAGTGTGTTTAATCACGCCTAAATTAATGTTCTTTGACGACATACCAAGCCTGCCCACTCCAGGCGTTTTGTTCGACCCGATTCGCTGTCCGGCTTTTTTAGCTGAGCGTGGAAACCAATTAAACGATGCCGATACGACTTTTTATTTAAAGTGCTTATACCGCCACTATTTAGGCTACCGTGGCTTATGGGACTTTGATTTATTTTTCAAGGAACGTGATTTGTGGAACGAGGTGAACGCCGAATCTATTAATAGTACGGTGTTTAAAAGTGTTGCCACAGAGAAGGGGCAAGAAAGTATTTTAAGTTGTACACCGGCGGCTTTTGCTGAATTACACGCTGAGGCTTGTTTGTCAGAGAGAGTCTTGCTGATTGATGAAGGGGAACTCTGTGCTGAACAGTGGTTACAAACACCAACCCAAAGCTTTAATTTTTACCCTTTATTACACAGTCCTAACGATGAGCTAGCCCAGGCGACTCAATTTTTCATTGCTCGGTTTGTGCGTGATTTTTTAGAGCCAATTTTAGGAAAAAGTTTAAGTACGTTTCCCGAGCGCTTACTGCTGAACGCGGAAGACCAACTACAACGCTTTGCCGAAGATATTGAACACTTACTCCCTGAAGCCGATAAGACACAGTGGCTCGATTGGTTAGCCCCAGCGGATGCAAAATTAGTGCGTTGGTTGGTGTATGCCCCAGAAAGTGGAAATTTAATGTGGCACGCGTGGCATCCAGACGATTGGCGAGCGGTAAAAGCGGCCCTGCATGATCGACCAAAGTTAATTATGGTGCGTCATGATATTGAAGATAATAAACGTATTTTCTTTCGGGTGTTCATGGGGAAAATTGAAGGCGAGGTTTTAGATTTAAGGCCGGAGACACCGGCGCCAAAACTCGTTATTCCGCATGACGTAGTGTCTAACAGTTCCCCGGAGTTTAACCCGTATTGTGTCGATAAAATTTTGCATGTTTTTACCGAAAGCCAGGGCAACGTGGCGGCCAATTTTTCAAGCCTTGAAACGTTGCGTTCTAGTTTTGATAGCCTGCAACCTAATATGACTGAGGCACAATTTTTAGCCGCTGAAAAAGTAATGGGAGGGGACGGAAAAATGCTGGAAAAATTGAGTCAGCATAAAGATAAAAAAATACTGCTACTGTTTCAAAAAATACTACGCCCAGAACTAGAAACATACGGGTGGTCAGATTTAGTGATTCAAAAGTTTCCGTTTGGCCCCCCCGATCCGTTGTTGCAAAAAATTGAAGCGACGATGAAAATATCTGGTCAGAACTTTTTTGCGGCCTGGGTCATGCCGCGTTTAACCGCGACTCTAAGCCGTAAAGTCGGGCAATTTCCAGGCGTTGAAACTGTCCATTTTTTAGATCCGCGCGAAAATTCACGTTGGGGGAAAGGCGTTTTACAAGATGTGTTTAAAAACTAGCTTTTACATCTCATTGAAAGCGCACTACACTCAATGTCTCTTAAATTAAAATATGAATCTGCCAAAATTTTCACTTCCAGCCTCTGACGAAAAAACCTACAGCGATAAAGATTTCAAAACTAAAAAAGCGGTTATTTATTTGTACCCTAAAGACGCAACCCCGGGTTGCACGCTTGAAGCCAATGATTTTCAAACCCATTTGTCAGCTTTTAAAACGGCAGAATTTGAAGTGTTTGGTCTCTCCACCGATTCGGTCTCTTCGCATGAGAATTTTTGTAATGCCGAAAACTTAGAATTCCCGCTGTTAGCCGATGAAGACGGCGTATTGATAAATGGTTTAGGTTCTTGGATTGAAAAAACGATGATGGGTAAAACCTACATGAGCACTGACCGATCAACCTTTATTGTGGTGAATGGAAAAGTCGTCAAAGAATGGCGAGGAGTTAAACCCGCCGGCCACGCGGAAGAAGTTTTAGATTTCTGCAAAGACTACTAATCAGACTTTTTAACGTATAAATATAAAGTTGATTTCCCAAACTTTAACGTCTTGTCAGGTGTTAAAGTTTTTAGGGGAAAGTCATAGCTTATAAGCCGGCAGCCAGGGCGCAGGCTCGGCCATTTTTTAAGGTATAAATCAGCCATAATGGTATCCCACAAATAACAGTAGATTACATGAGCCGTGTGTAAATCAGCCTCAAAAAAATCTTCTGTTATAAATCGAATCGTTCGCTTTTTTACCCGAAACCGGTTCAACCAAACAATCGGCTTTAAAACTTCTATACCGATGTAATGGGCTTTAGGCTCAGCGCGTTCTGCTGCAAACAGAAAAGGGGCCCAGCCGCAGCCTAATTCAACCGCCGTTTGCCCGGGCTTTATTTCCGCCATTTCTAACGCGGCGTTAATCACTTTTTTAGAGGTAGAAATAAGCGGTACCTTGTACCACAACATAAATACTAGTAAATAAGCCCACAACGCACTACAAAGCAGCAGAAAGAGCATCAATATAACCAGCAGGATATCAATTATCATTGGCCAAAGTTTTGCCAGTACTCAATTTCTTGGCGCTCGTCGTCTTTCATGCCGTTGGTGTCAATCAGTGGGAATTCTAAATTCATCACCGCTTGGTGCGCGTCTTTCAATTCTTTTATAACAATTGCGCGATCTTCGGCACCGACTTTTAGGGTTCGACTGCCTAATTTGCCATTCGGGTCAGCGGTTAAAAACTCAATCGTGCACTCGGTGACTTGCCAGTTTACACCAGCCGAATTTTTGGCGAGTAAATCGTAAAACACCAGTTGTCGCCACAGCGCTTCACCCGCCTTAACGGCTTTAGGTTTCCCTGATTTGTAATCAACAATCGTAGCGGTTTGTTTTTTCGCGTCGTTAAACACAATTTTGTCCATTTTTCCGGTAATGCCAATGCCTTCAATTTGGGGGTTAAAATGTCCAAAGTCGTACTCAAGTTCAAATCCGAACGGGTAATCTTGCGTAAAATTTTGCAGTTTTTCTTCGTAATATTTTGTCAAAATTTCACGACCGTGATCCAGCCATTTTTTGAGCTCATCGGCTTTAATATTGTGTCCGCGTAGCGCCGATTCATATTCTTTTAGCATTGAGCCAAGCGATACGGCTTCTTTTTTTTCAAGCGCGTAAAAAGAACGTTCTAACGCTTGGTGCAGCGAAGTCCCCAGCGCCATGTGCGGCAGTGGCCGACGCGGGAAGCGGTATAGACGTTGGTACAAAAACTGTCGCGGACAATTAAGATAGGTTTGCAGACTGGAAACCGACCAGCGAAAGTTTTTTACGCGTTCTTGCAAAATTTCACGTTCGCCTTTGGTGAGTGTTTTTTCGGCTTGTTGGTAAAACACTGGCAGCAGGCTTTGTAGCTTTTCCTCGAGTTCATTAGACTCTGTTTTAACAATTAAGCTTTCTGGTATTTCGTGCCAAAAAATAGACGGGGCTTTATCGCGGCCACTAAAATCAGCCTGGCTGTAACTTAAATAAATTTGTGATTTAGCCCGGGTGAGGGCCACAAAAAACAGGCGTCGCTCTTCTTCATTTTCGTCAAACTCTTGGGGGTTTAATTGCGGCAGCGGCACCCCACTTTTGCTGCGCGGGTTGCCCCAGGCTTTATCTTCTAAACCCGGAATCAATACGACTTCAAACTCGAGTCCTTTAGATTTATGAGCCGTCATTAGTTGAACGGCGTGGCTGTTGTTTGGTAGTTTATCGGGCAGCACTTTAATATTTAATTCTTTGTGTAACTTTACACGTTCTAAAATTTCTTTTAGTTCTTGGTTAAAACTTATATTTTGGCGAAAGTCTTTGCCCTGCGTTTGCTCGCGCAACCAAGCCACAAATTTACGAACCGCTTGCCAGTCTTCGAGTCTATTTTGCTGCGTTAAAAATTCGGCTAAACCAGATTCATACAGAAATTTTTCTACCATAACCGCCGCGCGGGTGTGGCTGTAATCGCGCCTGGCTTGCATAAAATAGGCAAAGAAATGATTTAATTTTTCGCTCTCACTTGGTTTATTTAAGAGTGTCTGCGTAATCGAAACCTCCCGCTCCCGGTTGAGCGAAAGTTGTAGTAAGGCTTCTGGTTCTATGCCTAAAAATTCACTGTGCAGTAGCTCAAACATTTTTTCGTCTTGCTTGGGATCACTGTAAATTTCGAGCATAAGCAGCAGTTGTTCGACGGCTTGGTTTTCAAAAATATTTAACGCGACCAGTGCCGAAACCGCGATGCCAAACTTTGGCAGCTCACGCGACAATTCGGCAATTTCACGATTTTTTCGCACCAGCACCGCCATGTCTCCGCCAGGTACGCCAGCGGCTAAATGGCTTTTAATCGTATCGGCCAAAAAGGCTATTTCGGCTAAGCGACCCGATAATTCGGCTTGCACAATATGACCCGGGTTTTCGCTTTTAAATTCGGTTTTATGGGCGGTTAAGGTTTTGTCTTGATTGGCTCGTTCTAAGTTGTGAGACACGCTGTGGTAAGCGGCATCAAGCACGTTTTGGTGTGACCGGTAATTTTCGGTCAGCGTGATTTCTAAACGGTCAGGGAAATTACTTCTAAAGTCCGTAATATTAGCGACACTGGCGCCCTGAAATCGGTAAATTGATTGGTCGTCATCACCGACGGCAAAAATATTAGGCTGATCAATACCTTCCGTTAACTGCCATAAAATTGCATTCTGCGAGGCGTTGGTGTCTTGGTATTCATCAACGAGTAACCACTGAAAACGTTCTTGTAAATCTAGGCGTAGGTTCTCGTTGGTTTTAATTTCGTCGACAACCCAATTAATTAAATCATCAAAATCGTACAAACCCCGTTTGGTTAGTTCGGCGGTATAGGCTTCCCATAAGTCGGCCAGCTCATACATTTTTGCTACTTTATCTTCTATCTTGCTTTTGGCTTGCGGCTTCCAATCACCGGCGGCAAAAGTTTTAAATTTACGCTTATAAAAATTTTCTGGATCGGCTTCGAGTCTTTCTTTTTCAGCCGGAATTAAATCTCTTAGCGTTTGTGGGGTTAAGTTTTCGCGTTTCATATCACTCACCGCACTCATAAAATCATATTGATGTACAAAATCATCCCACACACTGCTAAAATAGGTCCATTTTTTTTGTTTTATGATGGTTCTAAACACCAAAGCTTTTTGCAAATCATCGGCAATTTCACGCTCGCCAATTAGCGGATAAAACACTTGTGGATTGTCGTCCATCACCCACTGACAAAAACCGTGAAACGTCATAATTTTTACTTGGTATGCCGCTTCACCAATCCAGGTTTGCAACCGATTTCGCATTTCAACGGCGGCACTTTCGGTAAACGTTAAACAGAGTATATTTTGCGGATTCGCGCCCGCATCGCTGTCTAAAATATGCGCGACTCTGGTGGTCAGCATATGGGTTTTTCCGGTGCCCGGGCCAGCCAGTACTAATACGGGGCCGTAAACCATTTCGACGGCTTGACGCTGGGCTGGGTTTAGAGTATTAATTATTTGATTTAGATCTTTTTTCATGCAGAAATTTATTGTGTTATTAGCGGCTTTCGGACTTATAGCTTGCAGTGCTCCAACGGTTGATTTGCCCGAAAACAGGAGCCAATTGATTGGTTCTGATTCTAGCGAACAACCCGCTTACACGCAACCACCCGCTAATGCTCAAAGTCTTGCGATTGGCGAACAACAATTTTTTGTTGAAGTGGTAAGTACAGCCGCCACCAGACAGCAAGGCTTAATGAATCGTGATTTTATGCCCGCTAATCAAGGGATGCTTTTTGAATTTCCGAACGAGGCCCCACGTAATTTTTGGATGAAAAATACGTTGATTCCACTCGATATGATTTGGCTTGATGCCAACAAAATAATTGTGGATATTCAAGCGGCTGAGCCGTGCAAGGTTGAACAGTGTCCTATCTATAGTGGAAAAGCTCCGGCGCAGTATGTACTAGAGTTAAACCAAGGCGTGTTGCGGGGTCAAGTGGGTGACACCGTTCAGTTTTAAAAACTACTCAATGCTTTCAATTTCAGTTCTAGTAGCCCAAATAGCTTTATGAAAAGAAGCTGGGAGGTTATTTTGTTTAACTAACTCTAAAAATTTACTCACTAAATCATTGCCTTCCATTTTAAGAATTTCAGGGTCACACTCATCAACATTTGTGCTTTTATCTTTAAGGACTCTGTCTTCTGAAATTTTTAGTTTGGCCATGGCCTGAAAAACCAAATCTTGGTACGGGTTTTCAAATGGTTCACGGGTTTCTCCGTTTTGCCCATGTTTAGTTTTAACCGTAGCTCTTAGACGTCTATACACACAATGCCGGTAGTAAGGATGCTGAATTTCATCTTCAATCTTTTCGTATCCGCGACCAATCGTCATTAATTTCCCACTCACTAAAATTATCTTGCTGTTGTTTTGTGTTTGATCAGCAGATATATGCTCGCGTCGCAATAAATCTTGTTGCTCATCTCCTTCAGTGTTGCCTAAAAGAACTCTGACTCTATCGCCGCGATTAAGACTTTCTTTAGCGTTTTTTCGGAGAGAAACACCTCTTGAAGATTTAAGTATATTTTGTCTTTTTATTTCCTCCTCTTCTTTTTCTTTTGCTAATTTTTCAGCTTCTCTCTTTTTGTTTTGACCGACTGGGTCAACAGTTTCAATAGCTTCTGGATCAAGCTGCAATGCGAATGAAAATAAGGCTCCGTAGCTGACATGCGCTAGTGCCTCTTTGGTAAGAAGGCATTCGTCATCTGGTGAAACAGTGACACCTGGTGGCGTAACTTTATGGGTAAACTGTTTTTCGTCTTTTTGGTTTTTTTTACCTTTTGGGAAATTCATTTGGACTACAAAATCAGAACCATTGATTTTGAATTCTGTAATACCAAAGGCGGGATTGGTTTGTAGTTCAATTTTTAGTTCTGGTAAAACAACTTTAAAATCAGGGTTTCTCAAAATTTTATCCCATACAAAGCCCCGTCCGTTTGAAAGCTCAAAATTACTCACTTTAAATTTCTTGCCTAACTTCATAAGGGGAGCAAATCTCTTTAAAGTAGCGGCACGTTCAATATCCTGAGCCTCCTTATCACGATTTAAAGTATCGGAGACTTTTCGATCCTCTTCAGTGTTTATCCAGGCGATAATACTGACAAACAACTCTTTTAGCGTGCCTTCAAGTTTTAAGTGAGCGGGCTGTAATAATTTAACGGGACTTGATTGGATAATAATTTGATCAAGCGCTTGATGATCAATTGATATTCCAAGTTGTGGCTGAAGTGTGAGGGTTATTTCTTTTTCTGAAATTTGGTAATCGGAAAAAGCGCCACTCCAATCGTCTATGTGGTCAAATAATGCTGGTAACAAACATTCTTCCTGCCAAGCGAGCTCTGCTATGGTTGGGTCTGTTTTTTCCGGGGGAGTCGTATCGTCTGATATTGGCTTATCTTGTTTTTTTCGTGGAGAAACTGATTTTGTCGCTTTTCTTTTTTCTGGCTCACGTATGTGTTTGTAAGTTTCTAATTTTACAGCGTTAGAGATATCGGTTTGTTCATCTGGCGCAGAGGTGGCGGCGATCATTTCGACCTGAATTTGCCCACCGTAAATAGTGCTTAAATCACAATTTTCTTCAGCTTCATAAGCTCTCCACCCAAAGCCTTTTTCATAATTACTTATCCCATTTCTAACAACGGCTACTCGAATAAAAACAGTGAATCCTGGCTCAACTTTAGGAATTTTAAATTGGTGTCCTCCGTCGTCGAGATCAATCCACAAAGCTTCGGCATCAATCTCAAGCGGGAGTGTTTTAGTGATTGGCTTTTCAATCGCTGGCTCTGGATTAGGGATTGAGCTTTTTTCTTCTGTATTAGGCGGCGTAGAAGCTTTTTTGGCTTTTGATCTGACTTTTCTAGCCTGTTCTTTTGGCGTTCGTTTTTTCTTTTCTGCCTTCGGTTTATAGTGCTTAATCCAAGCAGGTGTTTTAAGATCTGATTTAAAAAGTTCTTTAATTTTAATCCAAAAGACAGAATCTAAATGTGTCACGATTGTTGTATCTTTATGTTTTTCGAGCCATTTCAAGATAAACGGCTGCATCCATTTTTTTTCTAAAACGTTACTTACAGGGTAACCCGCTACTAAAATAATATTTATAGCCTTTATCACATAATCATCCAGTTCACCGGCAGAATATCGGTCGAAAGCGGCGCTAAATTTTTTAGGCGCGATGAGTACTTCATCAAGAAAATGTAGCCATTGTACTTGATTTGCATGGGGTGCTTCTAAAAAATTTTCTTCTAGAAAAATACGGTTTATCATCCGAAGATGCATGTCACTTGTAAATGTATCCCAAAGGGCGGCTTGATTACCGGTGTAATCGCCCATTAATAAAGAAGGCGTATTGACCGCTAGAGATTCGACGTTAGCCAAAAATTCTTCGCTTGGGTCTCCGTTTTGATCTTTACTTTCTTTATACATTTGCCAAGTATAGACCTGTAAAATAGACGCAAAATTGACAAAATTAACCCCAAACTGAGTATCGGTATCGAGCCAGAAAAAAGTGTTTTCAGCGCCTTGTCTGTACTGAGGGTCTATGTTGCTAATTATGCGTGTTATGGGCGACTCTGGATCTGTTAGGCTTTTATGCATAAACGCTATGTCAGCTTTTTCCTGAGCGGCTTCATTCTCGAGTGTGCGCGAGGCTTTAATGGCCTTGTCTCGTGCGTTAGTGATCTCTTTATGCAGGCTTCCTTGCGAGGCTGCCATGACACGGTTAAGGGTTCGTGAAGTGTATATAGGCGCGATTTGTTTTTGGCTGAAGCCGATTTCCTTCATCTGGTTAATCTGCAGCCATGATTGCTCGACAGCCTTATTATTTTCTTCTGTTAAATCGATGTGTGCAAATTCTTGTTCAGGATCGCCTCCAAATTGAAAAGTTCTAACCATTAATATAATTTTAACATAATTACAATTAAAATCAATACCCTGTGGTGTTCAATTTGCAAAAGCTCAAATTGACAAAAACTAGCTTCCAGACTAACTTAGAAGATGATGAAACAATCAGTGGTCGTAGTCGTTAAACCCCAATAACTTGAAGGCGAGACTTCGAACTCTTTTAACTCGCCTTTAAGCGGGTTTTTTTTAAACTAATTTTACTATGGATAAAGCGTATAATCACTTGAACTCGGAAGCCGATATTTATAAAGCCTGGGAAGACTCTGGTGCTATGCGAGCGGATGAAAACTCCGATAAGCCGCCTTTCACCATTCCTTTACCACCACCCAATGTAACTGGTGAGCTGCACTTAGGGCACGCGGCTATGTTGGCGATTCAAGATATCATGACCCGCTACAAAAAGATGCAAGGGCATGAAGTTCTGTGGCTACCGGGTACCGATCACGCGGCTATAGCCACCGAGAACGTCGTGATTAAACACCACGATAAAAAATCACGTGAAGAGTGGCCCAGTCGTGAAGCTTTTATGGTCGACGCCAAAGCCTTTGCCGACGAAAAGCACGACAATATTGTGAACCAAATGAAGCGAATGGGGTCGTGGCTCGATTGGAGCCGCGAAGCTTATACGTTTGATGAACCGCGTAATTTTGCGGTGAATCGTATTTTTAAAGATTTATATCAAGATGGGCTGATTGAACGCGGTTATCGTTTAATTAATTGGAGTGTGGGGGCGCAGTCAGTGCTCTCGGATGACGAGCTTGAGTACGACGAAGTGAAAGAACCTTTTTACTACATCAAGTGTGGTAAGTTTATTATGGGAACGGTGAGACCAGAAACAAAGTGTGCGAACTCGCCACTTATTGTGCACCCAGAGGAAGACTACGTAGAGTTTGAAAGCTCTGCGGGTGATAATTACATTGTGATTAAACGGCTTTACGACGATAAAGAAAAGTTTTTTAAAACCCTTAATTTTTTAGATGCTGAGGCAGACTATAAAGTTTTAAAAACCACCAAAGGTTCAGATTTAGTCGGGCAAAAATTTAAGGCGGAAACCTACGCGGGTGAGCGAGATTTTTTTGTGATTGCGGATGAAGTCATTGACCCAGAAAAAGGATCGGGGGCGATGACCATTTCGGCTTCACACTCGGCGGATGATTACGATTTAGCGAAACGCTTAAAGCTAGACGAGTTTTTTATTCAAAAAATAGATTTTGAAGGGAATATGACCGACATCGCTGGCCCGGTGGCAGGCATGTTTGTAAAAAAAGCGCGCAATGTATCAGGTAAACTTTTAGAAGAGAAAGGTCTGTTAGTGGGAAAAGATAATAACTACAGCCACCGTGTGCCCTTATGTTACCGATCAAGCTGTGTGGTAGAGCCGATGATTTCGCCGCAGTGGTTTATTATGGTGGAAAAAGAATACACGCATGCCGTGGACGGAAAAACGACTTTAAAAAAGCAGATGCAAGCCGCAGTTCGTGGCTTTGAAGGTGAGGATCCAGCCGTGCAAATTATTCCAGAACGGTTTAACAAAGAGTATTTTAGATGGATTGATAACCTGCAAGACTGGTGTATTTCTCGTCAAATTTGGTGGGGACACCGCATACCGGTTTGGTATGATGAAAAAAACGAAATTCATTTAGCCGAAGAGCAAGAAATTATTTTTGCCCGGCATGGTGAAAGTGTCGGCAATCGCGACGGAAAAGTACAAGGACTTGATGATCCGCTAACCGACCAGGGGCGTGATCATGCGGCGGAAATGGTAGAAACTTTGAAATCAGAAAACGTGGGCGTCATTGTAACGGGTACTTCGGCCAGAAACACCGAAACCGCGGATATTATTGCGGCTGGTTTAAACGTGGAGGTGATTCATATTGAAGAACTCAGTTCGTACGATACCAAAGACGTGGCGGGCATGAGTATTGATGACATTGGCCGAGTGGCGGCCATTAAATACTGTAAAGAAAACGGTAAAGGGGAAGACTTTGACGCCTTTGTAGATCGACTTCGTATTGGCCTTGAAAAATTACGAGCCGTTCGCGCTGACGGGAAAATTGTATTTGTGACCAACCGTTCTATTTACTCGGTGTTACAGGTGCTGCGTGATGGGGGCGAAACCAGCGAGATTTTTGAAAAACGTTCTAAAAATTCAAAATTACCGCACGGCGTCATTGATAAATGGCCTATTTTTCAGGCGCCAGATATCCCCAACTTGCGTCAAGACGAAGACACGCTCGACACGTGGTTTAGTTCAGCTCTATGGCCGTTTTCAACCTTAGGGTGGCCGAACGAAGAAGCGCCCGATTTTCAAAAATTCTTTAACAATTCGGTGAATGGTCAGGGAACGGACGTACTAGAAACCGGCTGGGATATTTTATTTTTCTGGGTCGCTCGAATGATTATGTTTAGTCGTTACGCGACTGATAAATTTCCGTTTCATACGGTGTACCTACACGGCATGGTCACCGACGAGCACGGCAAAAAAATGTCAAAATCAAAAGGGAATGGGATCAACCCGATTGATATGATTGAAGAATATGGCGCTGACCCCGTACGTTTAGCGCTCGTGATTGGTTCTACGCCTGGGCAAAAAATTCCGATTGGAGCGAACAAAATTAAAGGGTATCGAAATTTTGTGAATAAAATTTGGAATGCGACCCGGTTTGTTGGTATGCAATCGGCCGATCCAGAGACCGGTCTCTATGAGCGAACAATCCCAACGAGACCAGTCTCGGATAATCTGAGTTTAACCGATCAATGGATTTTATCGCGTTTAAGTACTGTATCGACCGAAGTTAAAAATTCACTTGAGTCTTACGATATTTCAACGGCAGGGGATAAAATTTATCATTTTGTTTGGGGTGAATTTTGTGATTGGTATTTAGAGGCCGCTAAAGTCGAACCTAATTTAGAAGTGTTGCGATTTGTGTTGGCAGAGATTTTAAAACTTACGCATCCGTTGTGTCCGTTTATTACCCAGCAATGTTGGCAAGAACTCTTTTCCGACAGTCTTATTATAGAGGAAAGCTTCCCCGCAGATACCTATGAAAATGAAGGCGCTGTGGCCCAATTTTCTACCGTACAAAATATTGTGGGAGCGATTCGAACCATTCGAGCGGAGAAAAGTTTAAATCCGAAAGAAAAAATTATGGGAGGGATAAAATCTGATGAAGCGCACATTGCCAAGTCAAAACCCCTAATCTCGGCTCTGGCAAATTTATCAGGACTTGAATCAAATTTAAATTTAGAAACACCCGAGCATAGTGCAACCACCATGGTAGATGGTTTAGAGATTTTTGTAGAAGTGCCGTTTGATGAAGGTGTTGAGCAGGCTCGCATTGAAAAGCTAAAAGCAGAGCTCGAGAAAAAAATTGCCGGTTTTAAAGGGCGACTCAGTAATTCAAGCTACACCGATAAAGCCCCAGAGCACCTAGTGAACGAAACCAGAAAACAATTAGAGCAAGCAGAGTTAGAGCTTAAAACGCTTAGCTAAAAGGTATTAGTCCGTGTTTATGGTTGCTTGGCAACCGTAAACGCTTTTACCCACAGCCATTACGTCTTAAAATAGATTTAATGAAACGGGGACTACTTTTTGGACTAGTATTTGGCTTAATCACTGCTTCTGTGGTGCAAGCGGCCATAAATAATGTTGATTTGATTCCCTCTAAATCACCTGGCAGCGCCATGTCTGCCCTTGAATTTAACACGATTGTTTCGACACTAGTGGGCATAGATCGCGATGATAGAAACACAAGTTTGCTAACCGACGACACCTATGGAATTGGTTTGCCGGATGGATTTAGTCCTTTAGAAAAATTAGAGGTAAATGGAAATGTGCGAGCGGATGCTTTTATTGGAGATGGTTCTTTGCTAACCAATGTCAGTGTGACGAGTCTTTGGGCTGAAAGTGGTGGAAATATTAATTATGGGGCTGGCAATGTGGGTATCGGAGATGCTTCGCCCGAACAGGCCTTAACGGTTAATGGGATCGTTAAAGCGACAAATTTTATGTACGCTGACGGCACCTTGGTGTCAGCTGGCGGTGGTGGTGGAACGGGAAGCTGGACAGAAAACGGTTCTAATATATACCGGCCTTCTGGTTACGTTGGTATAGGCGTACCCGTGCCGACTCAGCCCCTAGATATTGGCGGACCACTAAGAGGGAGAAGTGTTATTACTGCCGCGGATCCTTGGGATGGTTCAGGGGTTCAAATTGGAGGTAACATACTGGGTTGGGCGAATCAAGGCGGTACCAATGATCCAGACTCGGTAAACGGCGCGCCTGATTTATGGCTGACGGCTACGAATCAAGTTTATGTCCGTTCACCGGAAGGTTTAAATGTTAACCAAAAAGTTTCATCACCGTCTTACTGTGACGAAAATGGGTTAAACTGTTTTGGTACGCCTCGAATTGATATTTATAAAATTACCACGCAAACTTCTGGTCTGACTGAAACGGCTGATGCTACCTGTCAGGCGAGTGGCTATCAAGGTTTCTGGGGTGGAATGAACCAAAATGGTCCTGAAATAATTTTATGCTACGTTATCTCCGGAATTCCGATATTCCTCAATTATTAAACATGCAAGTTAAACACTTATTGCTTCTGGTCGTTTTGATTTTAATGATACCCCCGGTATTTTACTTTTTAATGAACTCGAGTTCAAAACCAGTAAAAGAAGAACCGTTTAATTACGAAGTGGTACAAACAACTCCTGACACTATATCGGTTAAAATCTCGGAAAGTGATACCCCAGTTGAAAGTCCTTATTTTGACCAGTACGTACAAAAACTAAGAAGTGCTCCAACGTGGTTGGTGCAAGATGCTAATTTTCAAGGTTGTGTCACCAAGGCGGTCGATAATTGTGTGGCTAATACCACCCAGAAAGAAGCCCAATTATTACAGTCTGATACGCTGTGTGATGCCTTGCCAGCCGGTGAAGCCGTCAGCTGTAAAAATCAATTTCACTACACAAAAGCTATCAGAAACAAAGATATCGCTTTGTGTGAAAAAATAACCAATGAGTTTCAGCGTAACGCTTGTCAAAACGGGGTCTTTACCCAAAAAGCGCTTGAAACCAGAGACCCACGTTGGTGTGATAAAGTGGCTACCGCGAATAACAATACGCCTGGTTTAGTCAGTCCAGAAAAACAAAACTGTTTAAACTTATTAGACCTACAAGGCGGAGTTTCGCGTAATACTTTCTTGAATACCGATTTAGACACATCGGGTATTCAAGAAACGGTATTAGATTAAGCGCCAATTAATTTTTCGAGCCAGTCACCAACCCCGTAGGCGACACCGGCCGCAATCCCGCCTAAAAATAAGGTCTCAACAACGGCTCTTATTTTATTAGTTTGGTTCACTAGCCCTTTTAAGTAGCCAATAATTACAAAAGCCACAGCCGTACTAAAGCAGGCAATTATAAAAGCGTTGGGTAAATCAATACCACGAACAAAGGCGTATACATAAGGACTAATAGGAATAAAACCCAAAATACAAAACGAAGTAAAAGTCATCAGCGCATTGGCGCTGGGATGTTTTTCTTCTCGAATGAGGCCGTGTTCCCCAAGCATCATTTCGTTCACCCAAAGCTTTTTATTACTGACGATGTGCGACACAATATTTTCTAAGGTATGACCTGAAAATCCTTTCGCAGCGTAAATAGCTCTTATTTCCTGGGTTTCGGCTTCAGGAAATTTTTCTGTTTCAGCATACTCCTCTTCTTCAATTCTATCGTACTGTTCCACCTCTGATTTAGTGGAAAGAAAGCTCCCAATCGACATCGATAAACCGTCAGCCAACATATTTGAAATTCCGAGAATAAGCACGACTCCCGCCCCTAATTCGGCCCCGGCCGCGGCGGCGACTACGGCAAACGTGGTAACCGCTCCGTCAATTCCTCCGTACACAAACTCGGGCACAAAAGCCTCATATTTACCAAAGATTGATTTTCTGTGGGCCACTACTTCATCGTGATTTTCGAAATCGTTTATTTTTTTTGTCATAAGTTTAATTTTTACCAAATAAGACGGGGAGTAATTGGGCAACGCTTTTAATAGACTGAATTTTTAATCCCTCAGGAATTTCTACCCCAGCTGGAATATTAGGGCAAATGACCCGTTTAAAGCCTAGTTTATCAATTTCAATTAAACGCGCATCTAGTTGTTGCACGCGTCGCACTTCACCCGATAGGCCGACTTCGCCCATTACCACCGTATCAGCTGGGATTTCTTGTTCTAATCGAGAAGATAGCACGGCAGCGACAATGGCCAAATCGGCGGCAGGATCTGTGATTCTCATGCCACCAATAACGTTTAAATAGGCATCGTGTTGCTCGCAGCTAAAAGGCGTAAATTTAGCCACGACGGCTAATAATAGGTGAAACTTGCTCAGGTCAAAGCCGTGAGAAGTTCGTCTTGGCTGTCCAAAATTAGTTTTAACGGTTAGAACTTGTAACTCTAGTACAAAGTTTCGAACCCCATCTCTTAAGGCGGTTATAACTGATCCTTGCGTATCCAAAGCGCGTTCGGCTAAAAAGAATTCAGCCGGGTTGCTTAAAGCTTGCAGCCCCGCGCCCCGCATTTCAAATACGCCTACTTCTAACGTAGATCCAAAACGATTTTTTGGGGCCCGTAAAAGTCTGAGCTCTGAGTTTCGTTCGCCCTCTAAATAAAGCACGACATCTACCAAGTGTTCTAAAACTTTTGGCCCCGCCAATTCATCATTTTTGGTTACGTGTCCGATAATAAGAATCGTTGTATTAGTGGATTTTGCGAGTTTTAGCAATACCTCTGCATTTTCTCTAATTTGACTAACCGAGCCAAAACGACTGTCTTGCAAGCCTACCATTTGGATAGAATCTACCACCACAAAACTTGGTTTTTGTGACTGCACGGTGGTAATAATATCTTCCAGCGCATTGGTTGAAAATATTCGTTCTTTAATGCCTTTTGAAGGCGCGCCATCGAGCAGTCTTTCCGCCCGATTAAATACTTGTTCGCGACTCTCTTCCCCAGAAAAATAAAAACCCGTTCCCAGTTCTAAAAATATTTGCAGGGATAGAGTAGACTTTCCAATTCCAGGGTGTCCGCCAAAAAGCGTGATAGAACCAGGGAAAAAACCACCACCCAGCACCCGATCCACTTCAGATTTCCCGACCTCTAAGCGTTGAATCTGTCCTGGGTTTTCATTTGCGTCATGAGTTTCACTTAAAGTTAAATCCACGCCCGTTTGCAGACTAGCACCACCTTCGGTTTTAAGTTTTGATTCTCTAAATTCTTTGAGGGTATTAAAAGCTCCACAGTTGGGGCATTTACCTAGCCAAGTAGG
>Ga0307935_1000374_pt1 | contig 20544 bp, 18 predicted proteins | sample OrgLakmetageno92_FD_201827 | JGI IMG/M metagenome (GOLD analysis project Ga0307935, IMG submission 201827) | Saline water microbial communities from Organic Lake, Antarctica - #92 | ecosystem: Environmental > Aquatic > Non-marine Saline and Alkaline > Saline | place: Antarctica: Organic Lake...
GACCTATAAGCCAATGATTTTCGGATTGAATAAGAAGACAGGAGGAAAGAATCTAGATAGTACTGATACGGCAGCCTTTGAAGCACTGACGACAGAGATCGAAACAATGGGATTTCGCCATGTAGTAATTGATGCCAAGACAGAACACGAACTGTCTGATTTTGAAGGGGAAGAGAAAAAGGAAATGCGTGTCGAGCTTGACCATAACGATGACGGTATCGATGAATTGATTCAGCAATCGTATTGCCTTTTGGGATTGATGACATACTTTACAACAGGGGAAGTAGAAACACGCGCTTGGACGGTCAAAAAAGGGAGTACCGCCCCAGAAGCCGGACGTGCTATTCATAATGACTTTTATGAAAAATTTATTCGTGCCGATGTAGTTTCTTTTGATGATCTCGTTGCTTGTGGTTCCAATGCCGAGGCCCGCGCCAAAGGAAAGCTCAGCACAGAGGGAAAAGAATATGTGGTACAGGATGGGGATGTTGTAGTGTTTAAGGTGTAGAGGGTTATAATTAAATTATTAACTAATATATTATATTCCTAATTATGAAGAAAGACCCTAAAAAATTTTTTGATAAAAAGACTATTTTTGCATTGGTGGGAGCAGTTCTTGTTGTAGGTACCCTGTTGGGTGGAAATCTTAAATATATTTTTGTCTGGAGCACTATGGAGCAAGTTGGTGGAAATATATGGTCACTAATCTCCATTTTTGGGGGCGTTTATCTTGTTTATTTTAGTATTAAAAAGTAGGTACAGTTTCTTAATAAAAACCCCAACCTTTGTCGTCCCGGCCCACGAGCCGGGACCCAGTATAATAAAGTAAATTTTCATGAACTATTCGGATACTTGGAAAACAGCAATAATTCCAACCGACACCGTCTACGGCGTCGTGTCTCGCGCTAATGATCGCGAGGCAATTGAGCGTATTTATAAGATAAAGAATAGAGAAGCGCACAAGGCATGCTTGATTTTGTTGCCGAACATTCGTGACATCAATAATTGGCACCTCGAGCTTCCAGGTAATTTTGAAGAAATCGTAACGAAGTATTGGCCGGGTCCTGTGACACTTATCTTCGGAATTAAGCACAAAGCCTTGGAGGAATTACACTATCTACATCGCGGAACCAATGCACTTGCTTTTCGGGTTCCAGATGATCCCCAACTGAGAAGTTTTCTAGCAGAATATGGGCCGGTAATTGCGCCGTCAGCCAATCCAGCAGGGCAATTACCGGCTACCACATCCGACCAAGCACGAGAATATTTTGGGAATACTATAGATATGTATATTGATGGAGGAGAACGAAATAATAAACCATCCACTATTATTTCTTTTGTGGATGGGGATGAAAAAATAATTAGGGAATAGTCATAAACTTCTATCATTCCTGCGAAGGAGGAATCTTTTAAATTCACTACCAATACCACAATGGTTCCCCGGCTTCGCGGGGATGACAAGGTTGGAGTGTTGTATATATCTCTAACCCACACTCATCATCGCCACCACTTCATCCATAGTGAGTTTCTCTACGTCTGTATTATCAGGTAAGTAGATACGTTTCATTCCTTTTTGTATAAACATTCCTGACTTGCTCTTGAGGATGCGCAGGTCTTTTCCGGTCTTGGGGTGCTTACCTAGGTCACGCAAGAGCTCACAGCCTTTTGGTAACGCCTTGGGTGCGGCAATTATTTCCAGCGCCTGTTCGAGATTGATAGTGTACGGATCTAGTCCAGATGATTTCTTGATAGAACGGAATTCTTTCCCATGACCCACATACGGACCAAAGCGTCCTACGTTCGCAATGACATCCTCATCAGATTCTGGGTGCTGGCCCAAAGTGCGCGGCAATATCAACAGATGCACCGCCTCGTCAACTGTGAGGTCTTCGGGTGATTTACCTTTGGGAAGACTCGCACGTTTTGGTTTCGGCAATGCTTTGGCTGCTTTTACTGCTTCTTTTTCTTGTTTCATCTTCTCCTTTTCTTCAGCTGTTTTTTTGTGGCCTTTTTCGTATTTGGTCAATTTAGGGATGACGGGTGATTCTCCTAGTTGAACATACGGTCCGAATTTCCCATCAAGTACATAGATGTTATCTCCAGTATCAGGATGTTGACCTAGGGGTTCGGCGCCAGCACCAAGCTCGAGACCGTCGATAGTCAGCGCTCCGTCACAGTCAGGATAGGTACTGCACGACAGGAATTTCCCATTGCGGCCCAGTTTGATAACCATAGATTTTTTACAGGTGGGACATTTGAATTTTGGATCAGCATCACCGAGGTTAGTGAGCTTTGGAATATCCTCCTTACTCGTCACATGACGGTGGAATGGTGTATAGAAGGAGGCAAGGACGCTGACATATTCAGCATCACCTCGGGCGATTTCATCCAGTTCGTTTTCTAGTTGTGCGGTAAAATTATCACCAATATATTCAGTAAAATGTTCTTCTAAAAAACTACTCACCACATCTCCGGTGTCAGTAGGGAATAGGGTGCGTCCTTCGCGGTCAACGTATCCACGATTTACAATTGTCGAAATAATCGATGCGTAGGTTGATGGGCGACCGATACCTCTTTTTTCCAATTCCTTGATCAATCCTGCTTCCGAATAGCGATGTGGTGGCTGGGTAAATTTTTGCTCAATGGTTACTTCGGTAATGTCCAATTTTTCTCCTTCTTTTAATCGTGGCAACTCCACATCTTCACCGCGCGCTCCGGGGTCACAGGCAAGCCATCCTTCATACATGGTACGAGAACCATTGATCGAGAAGTTTGGGATTTCTTCTGGAGAACCGACAATATTTGTAGAAATCTTTGTCTTGATCATTTGTGCTGATTTCATTTGAGAGGCAAGTGTTCGCTTCCAAATCAACTGATAGAGAGATTTCTGATCATCAGTCAGGCCGGCTGATTGTTTAGACGGTTCGGTAGGGCGGACGGCTTCATGGGCTTCTTGGGCATTTTTAGATTTGGTGGCGTAATTCTTTACCTCTAGATTATCTTTCCCAAAATACTTCTCGACTGCTTTGGCCGTCTTTGCTAGAGCCTCTTTAGACAGGCTGGTGGAGTCAGTACGCATATAGGTGATATGGCCGCCTTCATAGAGCTTCTGAGCGGCTCTCATGGTACGTGATGGTGACATCCCGAGGCGTGTAGAGGCTGTTTGCTGCAGGGTTGATGTGGTGAAAGGCGCACGGGGTTTTCGTTGTTGTTCGGACTCCTTCACTTTAACAATTTCCCAATTAGATTTTTCTCCAATTGTCTTGATGCGATCGGCATCTTTTTGATTGTCGAGTTCGCTATCACAAGTAAATGGAAGTACAGAACCAGCGTCATTAGCGATCGCCTGTAGTACATAATAGTCATCCGGTACAAACGCACGGATTTCTCGCTCGCGTTCCATAATTATGCGTAGAGCAGGAGACTGCACGCGTCCGGCAGATAATCCATAGCGTACTTTTTTCCAGATGAGTCCTGACAAGTCATATCCAACAATACGGTCTAAAACACGACGAGCCTCCTGCGCACGACGGAGATTTTGGTCTACGGTTCGTGGCGACATCATGGCCTCGACAATAGCGTCTTTCGTGATTGAGTTGAATGTCACGCGCTTTAATTTTTTGTCTATGTCTTTTCCTAGGTATTCTCTGAACAGTTCCGCAAGGTGCCACGCGATGGCTTCTCCTTCGCGGTCGGGGTCGGCAGCAAGAATGATTTCGTCAGCTTTTTTGGCGGCAGTTACCAATTGTTGGACCACGTTTCCTTTTCCCTTACTGATTTCATAATGGGGCACAAAACCACCTTCGATATCAATGGCATTGATATTAGATTTGGGCAAATCACGAATATGCCCAATACTCGACATGACCGAATATTCTTCGCCGAGGTATTTGTTGATCGTCTTTGCTTTTGACGGTGACTCTACAATAACAAGTTTCATATATGCATCATTAATAGCACTCGTGAGTTTTTTTTGCAAATTAAAGTCCTTACTTCGTAAGAAGTAAGGACTTTTTAAAATGCTAGTTTTTGAACACTGGTCACTCTGGCTAGTCACCCTGTTGAGTGAAGCAAACTGTAAGAGTACTGTCATTTTTTTCCTCAGAGAGCTCAATCTTGTACCCACCCTCTATCATGACTCCGACCCCTCCATCCGGCAGGGGAAAGAATGTCTTATTTTTCTTGTCCATAGATGATGAGGATAAGAAGAGAGCGATATCTTCCGCTATCAACTCAGCCTGATGAACTGGAAATGGTAATATCTGAATCCCTTGCCGGGAGTCTTCTAGTGTTTTATTAAAAAAAGAAAGCTCACTCGAAGACATTGGTTTTCTAGCAATGTCTCGCTTTCCTGAGATAATGCTGCTAACAGCTTTAAAATCTATAGCTGGTGTAGCTATTTCTGGTTTTTCTTGTTCCATGTGTCGTATTTTTTTTTGTAAAGATAATATGATATTTTTCTGAATAAATTTAACATGAATATACTACTTGTCAAGACTTTACTCGAATCGTTCCAGAGGTTTCTACGATATATCCCTTTATTTCTAGCTCTGTTAGCTTTTGATTCAAAAGAGACATGTTTATTTCCAATTTTTCCAGTAACTCACCACGTGTTTTTGGTTCGTAGAGGCAATCGATAATTTCTTGCTCGTCGGGTGTGTATGTTCTCAATGGTAAGACGCCCTGTGTTGCATCTACGGAGAAGCCTAGTTCGTGCAAAATAGTATTTCCATTCAGTATTGGGATAGCCCCATCGAATAGTAATTGATTTGATCCAGCACAGCGCTCGTCATAGATAGGGCCTGGGACCACCATAACTGTGCGTCCGTAATCCGCAGCTTCGCGTGCGGTAATCAGGCTTCCGGATTTTTCACGAGCCTCGATGACAATCACAACATCAGCAATACCTGCCATCAGGCGGTTGCGCACGGGGAATGTCCACGGTAATGCTTTCTGGTTATTCTTGAATTCGGATACCAAGCATCCGCCGGCCGCCACAATCTGATTAGCCAATTGGCGGTGGCCGGCGGGATACAATACATCAGGATTCAGTCCCGACCCAGGGAATACCATCGTCGTAATATTATGCTTCAACGCAGCACGATGTGCGCATGCATCAATACCGTAGGCCAATCCAGATACAATTATGATAGGGAATCCGGCCATCTCCGCAATCAATCGTTCACACGTCTGACCCGCGTAATCGCTATGTTTGCGGGACCCGACAATCGTCACATATTTATAATCAGGCGAGGGAAGTTCTCCAATGACAGATAATTCCTTGGGCGCTTTTGGTATATGTTGGAATTGTTCTGGAAATTCATCAACAGAACAAACACGCGGTTTCATATCGTGATGCATAAAAAAATATAAGTCTTCAAAACTTAGAATTAGTTGTAATACATCCATTGTAATTTATTCACACAAAAATACAACAAACAAAAATCCCAGACAGCAAATGCTATCTGGGAAATATCTTTCTCGTGACTCTAATCATGCTTCTGTTGTGTCAGTGTCACGATCCTCTCGTATGGACTCTTTTATTATCTCTTTGATTTCATCTCTTCCTGGTATTAGCACCAACAACGCCCCTAGCACCATAAGCAGATATCCAAGATTTAAAAGGTCCAATATTTCTAGGGTGATAGGACCACCCATGATCTTGTTGAAAGTGTTATCGTGACAGTTCCTAATATAGACACGGTAATACAGGTTACGCCAATCATTGTTTGAATGTTCATAAGTGTAATTTTTTAGTAAGATTAAATTTTGATTAATATATCACATCTTGGAGATATGTCAATATATTTTAATACCCTCGACGCACCCGGTCAAAAATTGCTATAATGTTTTGTATGTCAGGAGTAACTTATTTTGGACAAACAGATTTTCGTAACGAACAGAAGAAGTTCGGCATCAAGGACAAGGACCGATTGCGGCATCTCTATATTATTGGGAAAACAGGGGTTGGTAAATCAACCCTCATCGAGAACATGTTTGCGCAGGATATTCTCAATGGGAATGGTTGTGCCATCCTGGATCCCCACGGAGCATCAGCCGAAATGATGCTCGACTATATTCCACCAGAACGCGTGGATGATGTTATTTACTTTGCGCCGTTTGATATGGCTCATCCGATTTCTTTCAATATTATGGAAGACGTCGGTCCGGATAAACGTCACCACGTTGCCAACGGTATTTTGTCTGTGATGAAAAAGATTTGGGTAGATGCCTTTTCTGGACGTATGGAATACATCGTACAAAACACACTCCTTGCGCTGATGGAAACCCCCGGCTCTACATTATTGGGAATTAACCGCATGCTGTCAGACAAAGAATATCGCCAGATGATTATTGATAATATTCAGGACCCGTCAGTAAAATCTTTTTGGGTAGACGAATATTTGAAATGGGACGAACGGTATCAGCGCGAAGCCGGCGCAGCAATCCAAAACAAGATTGGTCAGTTCACATCGAATCCACTGATTCGTAATATTGTTGGGCAACCAAAATCATCGTTTGATATTCGTGAGATTATGGACAAAAAAAAGATCCTTATCGCTAATTTTTCAAAAGGATTACTCGGGGAACAAAACGCACGACTGCTGGGGAGCCTTCTTTCTACAAGTATTTACTTGGCTGCCATGTCACGTGCCGAATTAGACGAGGAAGACATGAAACAAGTGCCACCGTTTTACTTGTATGTCGATGAGTTCCAAAACTTCGCTAACGATTCATTCGCCGATGTGCTATCAGAGGCACGAAAATATAAATTGTCACTAACGATGGCGCACCAATACATTGCCCAGATGCCTGACACGGTGCGTGAGGCTATTTTTGGGAACGTAGGGACCATGATTACGTTCCGTATTGGCCCGGAGGACGCAGAAGCGTTCGAGAGGGAATTTACGCCGACTTTTATTGCGGCCGACTTTACAAACCTTGGTCCGTATCAGATTTATTTACGATTAATGATCGATGGGCTTAACTCGTCGCCTTTTTCTGCGCGGACACTTCCACCTATTGCAAAAGCACAAGTTTCAATGAAGTTGCAAGCATTCACCCGTTCACGAGAATTATATGCGCATCCCCGCGAAAGTGTTCAAAAAGCTATTGAGGACTGGTTCGTTCCAATTCCATCTAAAAAGCAACTGGAACACCAAGAATATCTTGCCAAGAAAAAAGCAGAAATAGAGGCAAAAGGTGGTGAATGGGTTGATACATCAGGAAAGTCAGCACCTGCTGAGAAAGTAGAAAAATCCGCGTACAATATCGCAAAGGATCTAGAGCAAGCAAATGCGGCCAAAGCAAAGGCAGAGAAGGAAAAAACTCGTTCTTCTTCTTCTTCTTCTTCACAAAACAGCAAGCCATCCCCCCAAGGTAAAAAGCCAGGAGAAAGAAAGACGGATCGAAAATCACCTGATACGGTGCAAAAGAAATCTCGTCTTGGGGTTGATCAGACAATGATCGGGAGCGCCAAATCAACACAGGGCACAACGCAAGCACTTGATGAATTGATTACACCATCGGAGCGTAAGAGGTTAGAATACGAAAAAAAGAAGCAGCAAAAAGCGCTTCTCGAGAAAAAGGCTGAAGCACTAAAAGAGCCAGAAGAAGATGAAGAGCCAGCACAAATAACTCTATCATCAGGACTTAAAGGTCTCCTGGATGGATTGGGTGGTGATGATTTTACTGAATCCGTTAGAATCAAGGACGCGCCTGAAAAAAAGACAGAGAATAATCAGACAGGCAAAAAGGAACATAATGATCCAAAAAGTAAGAAGCCTACATCAAAATATTCCGATGCAAAAAAAGAAAAGCACACAAAAGACTTCAAGAAGAATGACGTAGCGACGACCAATAAGAAAACAAATTCATCTCAGCAAACCAAAGCACCCAGCAAGCAAACTTCGCCGTCTGCTAGCCCAAGCAACAAGGATTCTCAGCGTAATAATAATAATAATAATAATAATAATAATAATAATAAGTCAGCTCATAAGAATAAAAAGGTAGACACAGCAGATAAAAAGAACTTTTCAAGCAGTTCTCAAACTACCCAAAAATCTGACACACAAAAACAGCAGCCTCAGAAAAAAAACTCTCGAGAAGCATCTTCTGATACAAAAGGAACACTCCAGGCGGTATTGGCAAAAGCAATGAAGGATAAACAGCAGATGCAGAAAGACGCAGCTGTATCTCGTGACTCTGCGAAGAAAGATATTTCAAAGATCGTTACAAACGACACTGACATGACCCAGTCCCTCAAGAAGCACCTGCAAGATGTGGGAGTTGCGAAAGATCAAAGTACGTCGTACACTAGTACTGGCATTGCGCCCCGCGAGGAAAATAAATCTGCAGAAGTGAAGCCATCTCAGTCGAGTTCTCAACCTAAAAAAGAGGCAACCCTGGATGTTTTGCAAGATATTCTAAGCGATTAGAAGACTTAGTTATAAAATATCATATGAAGAAACTGTTTTTATGCGCGACCTGTATAGGTCTTGCTAGTTTTGCGTTACCAGCATTAGCAAATATTCAAATATCCGAAATCATGTATGACGTCACGGGTACTGATGCAGGGTATGAATGGATAGAATTACACAACACCGGCTCGACAGGTGTTGATATTTCGGATTGGCGTTTTAATGAAAATGAAACCGATCATTACCTATCCCTAGAATTTGGCGATTCCCCAGTGATTTCTCCTGGCGGATATGCCCTCGTGGTTTCCAACAGCGCAAAGTATCTTGAAAGTAATACAACATTCTCAGGGATTCTCTTTGACAGTGTGTTTTCTTTGAATAACCAGGGTGAGTCGCTGTCAATTAAATCAACAGAAGAAATAGTTGATACTGTCTACTACACACCCCAAGACGCGGCAAATGGGACTGGAGGTTCTTTGCAATATATCAACGGTGCCTGGGAAGCGAGTCTTGCAACGCCAGGGCAAGTAAACAGTCTACAGGCGGTGAGTACTGAGCAGGCTAACGAAGCCTCAGGCTCAACAACAAATACTTCAGACCCATCGGGACCAAAGAAGAAATCGAATGTTCGTGTTGAATTCGAACCCTATTACCAGTCCACTCTTCATACAGAGCCTGTAATTCTTGCAGGTGATTTAACAGTCTTTGATTTTGAGCTCTTACATTATCATCGTGAAAACAAAGATGCTATAACAAAGCATTCTGGAACATATGTTTGGAATATGGGTGATGGATACGAGTTCTCTCAGGATTGGGAAGAAGAAATGGAATATGTCTATGCATATCCTGGGAAGTATGTTGTGAGCGTTTCATACTATCGAAATAATCAGATGACTGTTGAGCCTAAACATGAATTCGCTCAGACAATCACAGTCGAGGACTCTGAGGTTGTTATTGGAGAGGTTGATGAAGATGGAAGCATTCGCATTGATAACAACACAGGGAAGAGAATAGATATTTCGGAATGGATAATGATCTACAGTGATCAGATATATGCTTTCCCAGACAGAAGTATCATACCGATTGGTGAGAAGCGATATATTGCAAACAATGTGCATAGGCTCAAGGGTCTTGATGAGAGTAGCAATCATACTCTCTTTCTTATACTTCCAAGCGGCATCATTCAAAATTCAGTGATACCTAATGATTTAATGCAAGAACAAGAAATAATCGAGCCAGCGCCTCTTGATCCTGAGACTGAGGAAGATAAGAACAAGGAGACAGAAATAATACTCTCATCCACACAAAACAAAACATCACAAGATATGATGTTTTGGCTAGTGGTAGTTCTCGGTATTTTCTTTACCTCGATTACTCTCTATGTAATGTGGTACCTCCGACAGCAGGAAAATCCTAAGAAGGAGTCTGATCTTTCGAAGAATCAGACTGAGCTGGTACCTGAGAAAAGCTATCCGGGGAAGTAGAAACTTCTTTCAGGGCAGGTGCGTTCTGGATTTCTTCTGGGGCAAGGATAATAACACCATTGGTCTTAGGAGCGATATCGGTAGGACTAGGTAGTGTTGCCTGCACTACTAGATATGCTTCCTCTGCAGATTCTAAGAACAATTCAGTAAGAACTAGTAATCGTTCTTCTCTTCCTTCATTTCCACGGACTGTATTAATCTTTTCATAAATAGACTGAGTTTCAGCTACCTTTTTAATAAACAGGGAAACATCAAATGCTTCTTCCTTTGCCACCTCTTCTTGTTTTTTAAGTACTTCTGCTTTTTCGGTCTCAATACTCACCGTTACTGTATTTTCTTGAGATTCCTTGGTCACGGTATCTTTGTCTACCACCAAGGTTGTGTCGGGAGTTTTTGCTTTAGCTTCTGCTACTTCTGTAACTGGGGCGTCTGTCTCAATCTTTAGTTGAGCTGCACGAGAAGTGAGATCGTCCATAACGTATGAAAGGTAGTTTTGGCTGTGAGTCAGAGGTTGTTCATCAATCACTGTGGCAACTGTCGCTACGGTAGTTGTGACAGGGTCCATGTCAAGCTGTTCCTGTGCTTTTACGGCAATAGCTACAGCTATATCATCAAGCGGCTTTACTGCTTGCTCAGTTACGGTCAGGGCCGCAAGTAGGCTTTGTGTGTCGCTGTTGTCCGCTACTGAAGCGGTAGCTGCTACCTGTACGGTTGCCTCAACTTCTTTTGCTTTCTGTGCAATTGAAGTCTGTGCTTTTTGAGTTATTTCTTCGAAATCTTTTGGATTCTCTGTAGCGAGGTCTTGTGCATGTCGTGTGATCTCCTGGGAATGTTTCTGGATGCTTTTTTCAATAGTTTGTTGTGCTTCTACATTAAAATCTCCTCGTGCAATTAGGGTTTGTGCTTCGTTAAGGCGCTCTTTTGTAAGGGAAACCTCAAACGCAAGTCGAGCAGCGGGGGAAGGCTTGAGGAAGCTTTTGATTTCTTCATTAATACCAACCTTGAATCCATACAAGCTATCACCAGGGAGTGATTGATCAGCTGCAGCTATGAGGCCTGAGCCCGTGATTACAAGAGTAATAGCACCAACTACAGCGATACGGCCAAGCCATAAACCAACAGAAGTATAGGGTGATGGTGTGCCTAGTGTAGGTTGTTTGGCTGCAATAGGGTTATAGGCCATATGTTCGTTAAGCACACTGGCAACACGCGCATTTTCTGCGTCGGTCATAGTGAGCCTTCCGCCCATTTCTTCTAATGCATTTGTAATATCGTTTTCGTTAATCATGATGTTGGGGGGTGGTTTTCAATACGGTCAGTATATTCTTTTCGAAGTTTTTCGAGGGCGCGGTGGATCCTCACGGAAACGACATTCGGCGTGTCGCCAGTGAGCTCTACAATTTCACTAACGGAGAGTCCGTCGATGTATCGCATGGTAATCACATCGCGATAGAGCTCGGGTAAGACTTCTAACACACGCAAGAGAGATCTCATATCATCTCGGGTGACATGCTCGTCTTCTGGGTCGTCTTCATCAGTGAATTCGAGACCAGTTTCTACGAGCGAGTCGAGCGAATTTGCTTTCTTTTTGCGTGACCAATCTATGATTGCATTACGTGCAATACGATAGACTAATGCGCGAGGGTATTCGAGATCGTCGAAACTTCCTTGTTCGCGGGCATAGTCCCACAAACGAATGAAACTTTCTTGGACGATATCGATTGCCAGATGGCGATCGCGGACCTTAGTTACACAAAAACGAAACAACGCATCGGTGTTGTCATTGTAGAACTCTTGAAAAGAATTGTGTTGAGTATCGGTGTTCATATATAATAACGTATGGCAGGTCAATTTCTTACATTATGATATCATGTCTGTCAGTGATTCTAAAACCCATTATAATACGGATAATTTATTGATGTCTTTCATTTCATTTCTATGCAACAAAATATAAAAAATGTAAATAATTTAAAAAAAGAAATTCTCATCGTTGGTGGTGGGTTTGCTGGGGTTCAATGCGCTCTAGATCTGGCGCGCAAGGGCGCCGAGTGCTCTATTACGATTGTTTCAAAAGAAGATGATCTAATCTATTACCCAGCGATGTATCGTTATGTTACCGGGTCTCCACAGGACCAAGTAGCAATTCCTCTGGCACAAATTTTCAAAAAGTATCCTGAGGTAGCTATTATCAATGATGAAATTACCCATATCGACGCTCAACAAAAAATGGTGACGGGAGCATCAGGGGCTGTCTATAACGGCGACTACCTGGTGCTTGCCATTGGAAGTGAGAATAATTATTTCCACATCGAAGGCGTTGATCAGATTTCATATAATTTCAAATCATTTGAAGCAGCAGAAATTCTGCGTGCCCGCATTCACAAATTATTTGAGGGGCATGTTCATTCAGAAATTGAAGAAATGCTTGTTTCGCTGCACTTTGTGATTGTCGGCGGTGGGCCGTCAGGTGTAGAGCTTGCTGGTGAGCTTGCTGTATATGCCGCAGAGCTTGCTCGTTTTCACTCGCTCCCTGAATCTATCGTTACGATTGACATTGTTGAACGCAACGAACGACTATTGGCACGTATGCCTGAAAAGATTTCTCGCAAGGTTGCGCAAAGACTCCAGGGACTTGGCGTTCATTTGTTATTGAATCGCACCATGATTAAAAACGAATCATGGACGGTTTTCTTACGAGACATGAAACTAGGAGCCAAGACAGTGATTTGGACTGCTGGCGTCCGGAGCCCGGATGTCTCTCAAGATATCGATGGACTGACCTATACTAAGCGTGGAAGTATCGTTGTAGATGAACATCTCGAGACACAGCTCAAGAACGGTGTGTTTGCCCTGGGTGATATTGCAGACGGTCCACACAGTGGATTGGCACAGGGGGCGATTAGTCATGGAAACCATGTCGCCAGTGTGATCGCAGCAGATCTCAAGAGTAAGAAACGCCCTCAACAAAAAATCAAGGAACCATGGCATGTGGTGCCTGTAGGGCCAGGGTGGGGAGCACTTCATTTCAGGAAGATTACTCTGTTTGGTTGGTTGGCGTGGGCATCTCGCTTTCTCGCCGATGCACGTTACTATATGTCTATTTTGCCAATTTCAGAAGTGATTGCTGTATTGAAACAGCAGCGCACGCGCGTTCACGAGACCACCAATCATAAATCATAGTTTTTCATATGTCTTCATTACATCCAGCACAACTCCCGCATACTAAATTACAAGACCACTTTGATGTGCCTCTTGATCAGGGTCTCTCAAGCGAGAATGCTCAAGAACGACATGACAGTATGGGTGCAAATGAATTAGAAACACATGCAGCACGCTCACTGTTGTCTTTGACGATAGGTCAATTCAAAAGCCCACTAATCTGGCTACTCGTTGTTGCCGCGATTGTCGCCTTCGTGCTCGGAGAATTTATTGATGGTGGAATTATTGTTTTCGTGCTGCTATTCAATACGGCTTTGGGAGTTTATCAGGAAGCTAAAGCTCAACGAACATTTCTTTCTCTGTCAAAATTGACTACAACACAAGTATTAGTAATACGAGATGGTAAAGAAAAATTAATAGACAGCCAATTCGTTGTAGTAGGCGATATCGTCATCGTGAACAGTGGCGACAAAATACCGGCAGACATACGACTTGTTGATTCGCAAGGGCTGCACGTCAACGAAAGTATTTTGACTGGAGAAGCTTTTGCGGTCGAAAAAGATTATACAGCGACCTGTGACGATGATGATGGAATCAATGAATGTCAATCTATGGTGTGGGCCGGCACACACGTCGCAAAAGGGTCCGCACGAGGCGTTGTAGTCGCCATTGGTAAACAGACACGTATGGGGTCCTTGGCCGGTGAGATTTCGCAAGAGACTCGAGAAGTACCTCTACAGAAGCGCGTTCGGAAACTCGCGCGTGTCTTGGTTGGGATCGGGGTTTTTGCTCTCGTAATATTATTCATCTTTGGTATCGTTGCTGGAAGGGAAATGCACGAACTCATTCGTATTGCAGTCGCGCTATTAGTAGCGGTGGTACCCGAGGGCTTGCCTGTAGTAATGACACTCATCCTCAGTGCTGGTGTCTATCGCATGAGTAAGAAAAACGTTTTGGTAAAAAGACTCGAAGCCATCGAGACACTTGGCCATGCTGAGATTGTGGCCACTGATAAAACAGGAACCATTACCCGTAATGAAATGATGGTGAGTGATATCTGGGTGGGAGGAGATACATACAAAGTATCTGGTGTAGGATATATTCCTACAGGAGAAATTGCACCATCGGGCAACAGTACCGAGATATCAACTGTTGTTGATAGGATTGTTTCTCTTGTTGAGCGGTCTGCGAACGCACAGATCGTCTATGATGAGCAGCGCACCAAGGTCATCGGGGATCCCACTGAGGCCGCGATGCGTGTACTGGGCGTTAAGCGTGGATTCGAACAAGAAAAACTGAGATTGGCAACACCCATGGTTGATGAATTAGAATTTGATTTCAAGAAAAAATATTATGCGACACATTTTGATACAGGAAATGATGAATACGAAATGGTGATCACAGGCGCGGGAGAAGTACTCTTGGCACAGTCCACCCACATCCTCAATAGTGAGGGCGAAGTAGTAGAACTGCATAATCCTGGGCGTAACAATATTGGTGATGTAATTACTGATTATTCCGACGAGGGCCTACGCGTGATTGGGGTCGCCTATAAAAAGAAAAGTGATAATACAATTACTCATGACGATGTTGCTGGTCTGGTATTCGTAGGGCTTCTGGCTATGAAGGACGCTGTTCGGGAGAGCGTCCCTGCCGCACTAGAGGCGACACGCAATGCTGGTATGCGCGTTGTGATGATTACGGGAGACCACGTGACCACTGCAGTGAGTTTGGCGCGTGATGCCGGGATTTTCCGCGAGGGAGACAGTGTATTGTCTGGTCCAGAAATTAATCCGATGACGATACAGCAATTGGCAGGACAGATTGATATGGTTACCGTATTTGCGCGGATTACCCCAGCGGACAAGATGAAGATTATACAAGCATACCAATACAACGGTGAGACGGTGGCAATGACAGGAGATGGGGTGAATGATGTCCCATCAATTGCAGCAGCCGATCTTGGGATTGCCATGGGGATCACCGGGACCGAAGCTGCCAAAGAAGTTGCAGATATTATTCTGCTAGAAGATGATTTCGGAGATATACCACTAGCTGTTGCCGAGGGGCGTAATATCGTACTGGCCATGAAGCGTGTCATTTTATTCTTGCTGGCTACCAACATCGCGGAATTGCTCATTATCATGATTGCAGTTGTGTTCGGTTTCCCGGCACCACTAACACCTGCTCAGATTATGTGGATGAATGTGGTGAGTGATACTTTCATTGTTATTGCCCTGGGTCTACAAGTAGCAAAGCCAGAAATTCTTCACACGATGGACTACGAGCGGATCTCTAAAAAATTCATCGACCGCCAGGATATTGGGCGAATAGTGTTCCGCGTGATCGTGATGACAGCAGGCCCACTCGGGATGTTCTTCCTTTCTCAATGGATTACGGGCGACTATGCAGCCTCGACGACCCTGGCGCTCCTCACGTTGATATTGGTACAGATTTTCAACGCGTGGTATATGACCAAACAGGCAAAAGGAGTCATGCAAGATAATCGTCTCTTCGTGATGTCATTGGTAGCAATAGGACTCTTTGCGCTGCTGTTCCTTGTTCCTGGTCTCGATACAATCTTCGGTGTTGCATTGCCTACCCCATGGTTGCTCCTAGTGGTTGTCGCGTTCGCTGGGGTAGTAATGATTGATGGCGTGGTCAAGCAAAGGTAGACAGAATCGATAGTCTTTTGTATAGTGATTTAAATTAAAACCCAAAAGATGAATAGAAAAAAGCTTAAACTCAAGTGGTATGAGAGATCAAATGAAACAGAGAAAAAAGGAGTCATGTCTTGTGGTGGCGAACCCGAAGCCCTCAACCACATCAACAAGCAAGTGAACGGCCCTGACCATTCTCATATCACTGTGTGGACACTGGAAGATCACACAGGAAAAATTATGAGAACTTGGCAACGTGAAAAAGGCGACGCAAGCATGCCCGAAGCCGTTGTTGGTACTTTAAAATAAATACCCACAATATGAAAAAGAGAACCTCATGAGGTTTTCTTTTTTTTGTGCTTCTTTCTTTGATTATTAATACTCAGGTGCTATAATAAATAAGAATCGTTATTTAAATTATTACTTTTATGCATTCGGTGCGCTGTCCTATCTATTAGGTTGTCTCTCTGGAGGCGTAAAATCTACTTTTAGTAGATTCTCACATTCATTTGTATAGCAGTATTTTTTTAATTTATTTCTTTCCACATTTTCATATCATTCTTGTCTTTATAATTTCATTATTATTACAGACATTATACTTTTGTAGACTTAGTCATTACTTTTTCTACATTATCTCGTTCACTGCCGATATCTTTTCAGATATCGGCGCGCTTTTTGTTGCATAAATATTAAAATGTGTTATAATTTTTTTTAAATACAGCCCAATACTCCGGCGTCAATAGAAGTTTTGAAAACCTAAAAATTTAGACATGATATTTAACTTAATTATCACACCCGAACATATCGCATTTTATGAGGTATCAATACTTTTTTACGCACTAGTTGCTTATTGTAACTATAGCCCTGCAAAACAAGTAAGCATCGCTTTGCAAGCATTGTTCACAATGATTCCAGTTGTTATTCTAGCAGGATTGAATTACTGGGGAATCAGAATTGTTTTTGACTATCATCCACCAGAAATGCACCTATGGCTCAGCCAATTAGGAGTTGCTGGCTCTTGGATGACTTACGGGAGCATGAAGCTCATCGGCCTACTTGCTAAACATTTAAAAAAGTAAATAGTATAAATGTTTTTTTTGTAAAGCCTTCGATTATACGAAGGCTTTTAATCTGTAAAAATTTCTACCATCTAATCTCTTTTCTTCCATGTTCTCTTAGATATTCATTTGTTTGAGAGAAATGTTTACAACCAAAGAATCCGCGATACGCAGACAGTGGGGAAGGGTGGTGGCCCTCGAGCACAAGATGTTTGGTCCGATTGATATTCTTTCCTTTGTTCTTTGCATAATTACCCCAGAGAATAAATACTACATGTTCGTGTTGGTCTGATATTTTCTGGATGACATAATCAGTGAATTCTTCCCAGCCTTTTTTTGCATGCGATGCAGGAGAATTTGCCGCGACCGTTAATACGCTATTTAGGAGTAACACGCCTTGGTCCGCCCAATGAGCAAGATCGCCACTGCGTCCCGACGTATCAATGTCGAGATCCGAGCTAATTTCTTTGTAAATATTCTTGAGTGATGGCGGAATAGTGACACCCTCGGGCACCGAGAAAGAAAGACCCATAGCCTGCCCAGGGTTGTGGTAGGGGTCCTGTCCGATGATTACGACCTTTATTTTTTCAAAAGGTGTCGAGCTAAAGGCACGGAAGATATTTTCCTGGACTGGATATATTGTTTTGTCTTTGTATTCAGATTCAACAAAATCCAGGAGCTGTTTGAACTCTTCCTTTTCAAAATAGCTGTGGAGAATTGTATTCCAAGACGGGTGAATAGGGGCGTTCATGTTGAAATTATATCATAACTAAAACCACGTCTTTCCTGCGAATGCAGGAATCTCGTCTTCCTGGGAATAGTTGTTTGTATGCGGTGCCGCTCAAAGACAAAACGAGATCCCGGGTCAAGCCCGGGAAGACGTGCTTTCTTGCTAGGGGTTCTAGCTTCTCTTAATCTGCGCTATAATATCAGTATATGAAAATCGTATTTACAGGAGGCGGAACTGGAGGGCACTTTTTCCCCATTATCGCTGTCGCACAAGAATTGAATGACATGGTCGAGGAAGGGCACTACGCCCATGTTGAAATGTTTTATTTCTCGACCGAGGCATATGATGAGGCGTCACTTTTCGAGCAGCATATGGAATTCGTAGAAATCCCATCGGGTAAGTTACGCGTGAACCCATCTATCACCAGCATGTTCAAAAATGCTATTGATATGTTTGGTGTTGCATGGGGAACCGTCACTGCTGTTTGGAAATTATATAAAATCTTCCCTGATGTGGTCTTTGGGAAAGGGGGTTACGCAAGTTTCCCAACCTTGTTTGCAGCACGTATCCTCGGGATTCCTGTGATCATTCACGAATCTGATTCTGTCGTGACGCGCACCAATAGTATTGTTTCCAAATGGGCAAAGCGTATCGCAGTGTCCTATGCGGAATCAGCTGAATCATTTGATAAAAAGGTCCGTGACAAGATTGCCCACACTGGTCAGCCAATTCGGCGCGAAATCGCCCACCCTATCCACGAGGGGGCTATGGAGTACCTCAAGCTAGAACAAGACCTGCCAGTAATTATGATTGTTGGAGGTTCTCAGGGCGCGCAGCTCATTAATAATGTTGTGTGGGATATTGTTCCTGAATTAATCCAGAAGTACCAGGTGATTCATCAAGTTGGATCAAAAAATATTGAAGCGATGCAAAATTTGGCCATTACAGAGTTATCTGATAATCAATTAAAACATCGCTACAAACCATTTGCATTCCTTAATCCATTGGCAACATCGATGTCGGCGGGAGTCGCTGATTTGGTTATCTCTCGAGCAGGGTCACAATTATTCGAGATTGCATCGTGGGGGATTCCATCGATTATTATTCCGCGTACTCATTCGGCAAATAATCACAATATGAGTAATGCGTATATCTATGCCAGCACCGGCGCATGTCAGGTTGTCGAAGAAAAGAACCTTGCCCCACACGTACTTCTCCAAGAGATTGAACGTGTTCTGGATAACAAGGAAGTCTCAGATCGGATGAAACAAGCAACCAAAGGATTCGCGCAACCCAATGCAGCAAGAATCATTGCGCAAGAAATTTTGGATATGGCGCTGAGTCATGAGGGGTAGTTATTTTTTTAAATATGAAAATTTTCACACAAGACAATATAATTAATTCTAGTGTTGCACTGCTTTCTTTATTGGCTGTGACTTTTCTCTGGAGAAGTCCGCTACTCCTAGCTGCGCTGCTGGTTGTGTTGGGGGGGTACATCTTAGTTTTGTAAAAAATTCAACATGGAAGGTGTATGTCTTCGGTATCTTTTTTGGGGGACTGAGTGAATCTTTTGCGATTCTTGTTGGGGGCGCGTGGTCATATCCATTGCCTGATTTTATGGGAATTCCAATGTGGTTACCACTACTGTGGGGAGTTGCCGCGTTATTTATTACTCAGGTTGCAAGGTTTTTTAGAGAGTAGGGCGTATTGACAATTACAGTTTATACTTATATAATATCTTTAATAAAACTGTACATAATGAAAGGAATATTAAGGTATTTTAACTTAGTTAAAAAAGATGTTGAGAAGGCTCATGATTTGATTTGGGTAACAGTAGGAACGCCTATTCGCGCAACGCCAGGTTGGCTTGGGGTTTTGCTTACTATTATCCTCGTTGCCAGCTACTTGTTTATCCAGTTTTACTGGTCGATTATTTCAGCTTGTTTACGAACTGCCCAAGCTGCAGTTGAAAGCGTTGCCAATTATTACGGTATAAAGCTTCCAAATAGTAAATAGAACGCGCAACTTTTCAAAACCATCTTTTAAAGGACCGCCTTGCGTGGTCCTTTTCATTTTGCAAATTTCTTTGATATTTTTACACTCGCGAGTATACTACTTGTATATGAAACATAGTAATAATTTGATTGGTGTACTTGTTATTTTATTTGGTGCTATCGTAGTCTTGTTGGTTTTTCTTATGATGAGAGAATCATCTTTTTCGGGGACTCAGGTAGAGTCTAATGTAGACAACTCTTCTGTAGTAGAAGCTTCAGAAGGGCTTTCACTTGAGTCTGTTTCGATAACAGGTGAAACTCATACAAATCAGATGGCTCACCTCTCTGGTATTATTGAGGAAGGCGGACAGCTTTACGGCGTGTTTGACCATCTGCAATCTTCGCAGGAATGTGAAGAAGGGGGCCAAGATGGTGAAGATCAATGGTGCTATCCTTCATTCGAGAATACCAACCACAAGCTTCGGATATACCGCTTTGACGAAGATACTATATTTATTAATCACGATACACCAGTGTCAAGAAGTGAATTTCTTGAATACGATTTCGTCTACGAAATGAGCTGGAGACTTTTTGTTAGCGTAGAAAATGGGGTCCTTACTAGTCTTGTATTTTCACAGGCTGGATAATTATTTAATCACTATGAATCAAGATTCTCAAAAACCAGTAGTCACACGTATGGCGCCGTCACCGACGGGGCGATTTCATGTAGGTGGTATTCGTACCGCTTTTTACAGTTATGCCTTTGCACGTAAGCACGGTGGCAAATTTATTTTACGCATCGAAGACACTGACAAAGAACGCAGCACCCCCGAATTTGAAAAAGAAATCTACGAGGCATTCGCGTGGATGGATATGGAATATGACGAAGTGTATTTGCAGTCAGAGCACCTCGGTCGACACCAAGAAACCATCGGTCAATTAATTGCTTCTGGAGCCGCCTACGAAGGAGAAGAGGCCAAAGATGGCAATGGAAAGGTTATCCGTTTCAAAAATCCGAATACCCGCATCACTTTCCAAG
>Ga0307935_1000377_pt1 | contig 20497 bp, 19 predicted proteins | sample OrgLakmetageno92_FD_201827 | JGI IMG/M metagenome (GOLD analysis project Ga0307935, IMG submission 201827) | Saline water microbial communities from Organic Lake, Antarctica - #92 | ecosystem: Environmental > Aquatic > Non-marine Saline and Alkaline > Saline | place: Antarctica: Organic Lake...
TAGCTTTAGAGGGGAGATCCGATCCAGCTTCTTGGTCCGCCGAGGGTTCTAACTGTTCGATGTCTACGATAACTTCTAGCCCCTCCAACTTCAACTCGCCGATCTGTCCCGCAAAAAGATTCAATATGCCAGAATGTAAAATGACGCGTTCTGCATTTGCATGCCATGCGCCGTCATGCCAGCTGACGTCCTCGGCAACCGTCTTGGTCAGCCCTAGTTTAGTCACTCGAAGATGCAAGTCACCAAGACCTAATTGCTTCGCATAGCGGATCGCAATAGTCTCTGTAATTTTCGGTAAAAGTAACCACAGCACTAGCGACAGAACTCCAAGAAAACCAAGGATGATGGAGATACGGCGTCCTTTTGATCGCTTTTGATTCACTGCACGCTCTGTTCGCATAAATCGCACGTTAAATGAGTGTGCCATGTTAAGCGAACCGCTTTTCGCCGCTTTTCGGATTTCAATAAGGCGTTCATATTGAGGATGAACTTATTCTATTAAATTTCTTCTCTGTCATTTTCTAACCGTTCCGAATATTAAAGGAAGAGGTTGAATTAAAATTCCAAATCCTAAATCTCGAACGCTTACTCTCCCATGATCATAAGACTCCTAGCTCTCTTCGTTGTATTTCAAATCGGCGTATCCGCGGCCGAAGCAGAACGGCCAAATATTCTTTGGCTTTTCTCCGACGATCATGCATTTCAGGCGATTGGTGCTTATGGCGGGCGCTTCGGCGATCTGAACCTCACGCCAAATATCGACCGCATTGCCGATCAAGGCATGCGCTTCGATCGCGCCTACGTGGGCAACTCAATCTGCGCTCCGGCGCGTGCCACACTGCTGACCGGCAAACACAGCCACCTGAACGGCAAATTCGATAACAACGATAAATTCGACCATAATCAGCAACAGTTTCAAAAAATTCTTCAACAGAACGGCTACGAGACGGCAATGGTCGGCAAGATACACCTCGACGGCAAAATGCAGGGCTTCGACTATTGGGAGGTTCTGCCGGGACAGGGGCGCTACTGGGATCCGGTCTTCGTTACTGCAGAGGGAAAAACCGTTTACAAGGGGGAGCACTCGACCGATGTCATCACCAAAAACGCGATCAACTGGTTGGACAAGAAGCGCGACCAAGAAAAGCCCTTTATGGCAATGGTTCATTTTAAAGCGCCGCATCGCCATTGGGAACCAACTACGCGCTGGAAAGAACGTTTTAAAGATAAGACCTTTCCAGAACCAGCTACACTCTTTGACGACTACGAGGGTCGTGGTTTCGCCGCTAAAAACCAAGACATGACTGTACTTCACACGATGACAATGGATCGTGATGTGAAGTCCAAACAGCCTGAGCGTCAGGCAGAGTTAGCAAAGATAGATCAGGACGATCCTAGAGCGCTAACGCGCTTGAAATATCAGTGGTATATGCGCGACTACCTAGCCTGCATTGCTGGGGTGGATGAAAACGTGGGCAAGCTTCTGGACTACTTGGAGACATCAGGACTAGCGAAGAATACTATCGTGATGTATAGCTCAGATCAGGGTTTTTACCTTGGAGAGCATGGATGGTTCGATAAGCGCTTCATGTATGAAGAATCTTACCGAACTCCTTTGGTCGTAAAGTGGCCGGGGAAAACTAAGGCAGGTTCTATCAACGAAGATCTAGTCCAGAATATCGACTTCGCTGAGACATTCCTAGACATCGCAGGTATTGATGCGCCGGAAGAGATGCAGGGTGAAAGTCTTTTACCACTATTGAAAGGTGACCTGCCTGACGATTGGCGAAAGAGTCTCTACTACCATTATTACGAGTTTCCCGGCTTCTGGCACGATGTCCGGCGCCATGAAGGCGTCTCCACCAAGCGTTACAAGTTGATCCGCTTCTACGGCAAAGACGTCCCAAACAGCGAAGAATGGGAATTCTATGATCTCAAAGCCGATCCGAATGAGATGACTAATGCTTACAGTGATTCAAGATATCAAGCGAACATAGCCGAATTGAAGCGAGAGCTCCTGAGGCTTCGTATTGAATACAAAGTGCCGGACGAATTCGGTGGTAAACCGCTTAAGTAGCTAGTGCTTAGTCAATTTTCTGAGCGGGGAACTGAAAGACGGGCCAACCATTTTTATCCGATAAGTTTGGCACTGCGGTTTCGTTCCAGCCCATGCGAACAAATTTTGGCGAACTGATATTGTCCGCGCTTAGCACAACGGAGTCACCTTTGATCTCTGCTTTTGCAGCTACAAACACTTCATCGGCACCGGCAAGTTCGAAGTCAGTCGGCTCCTCCTTGTCAGTTGTCGTCAGGCCTTGGTCGATGTCATTAAAGGAGATCTGGACTTTTCCAAAGCTCGATCTTGCAGAGGCAAATTCGGGGCCGGTGTATGACACATCTTTGCCGTAATTTTCTTTCAACGCTAGGCTGGCGAGGCGTTCCCCGACAGGCTTTTTATCCCATGGATGGATATCAGTGATCACTCCATGGACGGTATCGTGAATGGGCACCAGACCGCAGTTCTTAATCTCTTTTGCAGCCTTATACTGAGCGGCCCAAATGTTGCGGGCCAAAACCTGATCATCGCCCAGCTTTTTCTTATTATATTTGTAAGGAGCGATTTGGACGAGATGGAAGGGGAAGTCACCGACTTGAAAATCCTCTCTCCATCCTGTGATGAGGGCATCCAGCTTGGTGAAGTAAGCGGGGAATACATTTCCCCGGTTGGACTCACCCTGATACCAGATGGCACCTTTAATCGCGAATGGAACCAAGGGTGCAACCATACCGTTGTAGATGCTCTGCTTTCGCTCTTTACCAAGGAAGGATTTGGAAGCGCTGTTGGAGATCCATTCATCGATTGGAGTGCCGCCCCAAGAGGTGTCGATCAGGCCGATCGGAATATCGAGGTCTTCTTGAAGCTTGATCCCAAAGAAGAGTCCACAACCGGAGAATGACAAGCAGTCCTGCTCGATTTCAGTAGTGGTCCAAGTGCCCTCGGTATCTTCTGCGGGGGCTTCTGATTTGATGTGTTTTGGAATACGGAAAAGGCGTAGCTGTTTGTTGTTTTTCTGGGATGCTGCGACTTCTTTGGGATTTTTTGATGATTTGGCGAGGGGCCATTCCATATTCGATTGGCCGGAACAAATCCAGACATCGCCAACAAGGACATTTTCAAGTGTGATTGTGTTTTCGCCTTTCACGATTAGCTCGCGTGGAGTTGAGGAGGCATCAAGCTTGGCGAGCGTTGCTGACCATTTACCTGCTTTGTCGGCTACCGCTAAAGAGGTTTCCCCTCCAAATGAGACGCTGACCTCTTCTCCTGCTCCCGCCCATCCCCATACCGGAACCTCGACGTCGCGCTGGAGAATCATGTGGTCGCTAAATATGGCCGGGAGTTTGACCTCGGCTCGCAGATGAAGCGGGGAAAATAGAATTAAGAAAAAGGCAAAGTGTTTCATACAATGTGTGTTTTTAATTGAGACAACAGTTCGTGAATCCAACCGCGAAGGGCATCTTTTAGAGTTGTGGAGAACTGGATGCAAATAGATTGCCAGAAAATTCATTAGCTACATGGATGTCCTCCCAGATTGACTTCACGGTTGTCTTTTCTAAAGATGATTCAATGAACATTCGCATAAGCTGTTTGACTCTCATCCTCGTTCTTTCAGGTACCTCATCCAAGTCCAGTGTGGCAGCAGACTTCGAGCTCGTTGAACTAGCGCAGGTGCCAGAGCCACTAACTGTTGCACAACCGCCAGGGGACAACCTGCGGTTGTTTGTTCTCGATCGTAACGGTCCAATCCACGTGCTCCAGAAAAATGCGTCCGATGGCTCGTTCAAGCTGCTGGATACTCCTTTTCTCGACTTGTCAAAACTTCCTGGTGGGCTCCACAAAGGAATCGAATCCGGCGCCTTGGATTTTGTATTCCGTCCCGACTTTGCCACAAGCGGTGTGTTCTTCGCTCGATACTATAAAGATGTGGAATATCAGGATCCGGACGTGAATTGGCGGAAACTGAGGGATGAGGTAATCATCCGGGGAACTGTATCAGGAAATAATTCTAATCGCGCTGATATTGCTTCGATTCGCGAGGTGATGACAGTGCCGAAAGCAAACACCACTCACTGCGGTGGTTGGATGGGATTTAGTCGGGCCGAAATCAGTAAAACTCGCAAATGCCATCTCTACGTATCTCACGGCAATGATGAGCGTCTTGGCGAAGAACAAAACGGGGGGAACTTCTATGGAAAAATCATCCGTATCGATGTTGATCCGAAATATGACACAGCTGGTAAGGGCGATCCGCAATACGGAATACCAACCGACAATCCATTCGTTGGGAATGAAGAGGTGCGAGACGAAATCGTTCATCTTGGACTTCGTAATCCGTGGCGTTGTAGTTTTGACCGTGAGACCGGCGACTTCTGGATTGGCGATGTGGGCGGTTCCGTCAAAGAAGAGGTAAACCGGATTACCTACGGGAAACTCGGCTGCAACTTCCAATGGCCCATTCTCGAAGGAACCAAAGAAGGAGAGAAAGTAGATACTCAGCGTGGACCAGGAGAGTGGACTGGGCCTGTTTACGAATACCTAAATCATGCGGGAAACTCTGTGATTGGGGGATACGTCTATCGGGGCAAACAAATACCCTCCTTGGTAGGACAGTATTTCTTCACCAATTTTTGGGGCTTTTCAAGTGGCCGATTCCGGACACTCGACAGAAACAACCACGAATCAAACACATTCAAATTTCGCTATGGAATCTGCCATGAAGTCTCAGGTTTCAGCGAAGGAAATGACGGGGAGCTATATATTTGCGAGTATAAGAATGCGGATTCTGGTGGGAAAACCGGACGTATTTTTAAAATTGCATCCGAGCGCTAGAAGGAAAATTAAACCTCAGTCTCGAAAATTAGAGCCGAAAAAAAGTCCCGCATAACCGAAGTTACGGAGGACTCGTGTAAGTGAAATTGCCTGGTGGCAAAAACTAATATCGAATGCGCTCAACACCCTAGGTGAGACTCGCGTCCGATTGTTTTAAGCGTCTTTGGGGCCGAACTCTTTAGCGACTTTGGCAGGATACTTGAGCTTGGTAAGCACCTCTCTTGGGTTCAACAAAGCAACGACAGCTTCGTCCATTCCCAAAGCGACGAGGCGCTTCTTCTGAACTTTCTGACGCTTGTTTCGCGCTGCATTCGATTTTGTCGGGCGAGTTCTGTTTTGGTTCCGCTGTTGTGTAGTAGCCATATCGGTATTTCTTTTTCTAGCTGAGAGAAGATGAAGATTTTCTATTGATTCGCTAGGTCAATCTCAAGAGTTAGGTCTCAATAGGATCAATGATGGTGGAGGTCAACTGGAATTCTGTTTTAAACTACCTCCATGACTATCCAGAAAAGGGCCAAAGATCTAAGTTCAAAAATATTTGAACTTAAGCCCCTTTGACAATAATTGCCCATTTGTTAAACTTCAAAAAATAGGGAATAAGTATTTCTAGCAAAACAAAACAAAACGAATTCATGGACATTAAAGAAAGAGCAAAAGAAACCAAAGAGAGATTTGAAAGCGGTCTGGAAAGTCGGCTGCGAAAGGTGGAAGACCTAATCGCTGAACGCGGCGTTGGATCTTCTCAGCTATCCCGAGCCAGAACTATTCAGCGCAACGTCAATCTTGCCATCGCAGTCGGCAGCATAATCACAGTGGCTGGAATCGCCGCTTGGGCATTGTCAGGCTCAGAAGATGAATGAGTAGCAAACGGCGCAGACAAAGCTTGGTGAGCTTATACAACCCAAATTACCACGGGACACCGGTTATCAACATTCTAGACTAGTTCAAACTGCGGAAGCCCTAAATTCATAGGCACGGCAAGTTTTCTGGCAGACTATTATGCTCTTCCTTGCTGAACCATCGCCTCGACGTCGGCAACTTCCTTAATCGTATCGATGCTGAGGTTTTCGTAACCGTTTTCAGTAACAAGAACGTCGTCTTCGATGCGGATACCTATTCCGCGGAACTCTTCTGGGATTTTTACGTCGAATGCCTGAGAGTAAAACCCCGGCTCTACGGTAATCAGCATTCCTGGTTCGAGCGGCTTGTCTCCTTTGTGGTAGCCAGGAAGGAGAGGGTCGTGAGTATCCAAACCAAGCGAGTGGCACAGGGCACCGGGCCATATCCTTTTGTATTCAGCAGATTTGATCATCTCTTGGGTATCACCTTTGATTAAACCGATCTCTCTTAAGCCATCGATCAAGATCGTAGCCGAGTGATTGTGGATTTCCATCATGGAGACTCCTGGCGCGACTTTTTCTATCCCTGCCTTCTCGGAAGCAAGAACCACTTCGTAAAGATCGCGTTGAATAGCTGAGAATGTTCCTGAAACCGGAAAGGTGCGTGTAAGGTCAGCACAATAGCCGTTCCAAGTCATTCCTCCGTCCAAAAGAACTAGATCCTGATCTCGAATTGGGCCGGAGTTCTCAACGTAATGCTGGCAGGTTCCACGGTTTCCTGCAGCGACAATGGTCCCAAAAGATTGGTGCATTACGCCCTGCATTTTACCGGTATATTCGAATTCCGCCTCAATTTGATACTCTTGACGGTAGTGTTTTCCGGCTCGCATGGAGGCATGATGTGCTTCACCGGTAATTTTGATGGCATGCCGCATCTGTTCGACCTCCAGTGGCGATTTGATCATACGCATTCCAACAATTGCATCGAACACGTCTCCCTCTGATAGAACCTCGCCAGATTGGCTTTTGATCGCCTGATCAACAATCTCGCTACAGGCATGACCACTGACTGCTTCATAGTGAACTCGGCGGCCTTGAAGTTTTCCGGATAGAAAGCGCTCAAATTCATCGATATGTCTGACCTTGTCCGCAGGGTAGACCTCACTGGTTTTATCCACGCCCGTGGTAAAGCCGTCCCATACCTGTTCCTTTTCGGTGTTTTCACGAACGAACAAACTGACCTGCTCTCCCTCCGACGTAGGGTCCAATACGAGCACCGCACCGTATTCGGGGAATCCGGTCAAATAGAAGAAATTGCTGCCCTGACGGAACTTTGCAATGCTTGAGCGTGGGATCTCAGCAGGGACGATTAATAAGTCGGAGCCGAGCTGCTTGAGAAGTCGCTCTTGGCGGCCTCGGACTTCGTTAAATAGTGAATCATTCATGTGCTTAAAATTGAGGTCTTGGAAAGGGAGCGTTTGGCTACAGACTGTCTGACAGTATGTTGGCAGTGACACAATCCCTTTTCCCGTTTCCGTTTTGTTTCACCTAAAAAAATCATCGCGCGCTGCTAAAACAAAGAATCCAACTTTATTCAAAACGATATATTCAAACCCTCGTGTATTCGTTAGCGATGCCTGCTTCTTGGGAAATCGACTTGTAATACGCGAGTTTCGAAAGAAGATTTATCCATGAAGATTTGGATACTAGCCACCGCATTTCTCATCTCAATCCGGAGCATTTCTCAAAGCGCGGAGCCGGAGACTCCTAAGCCTGCGACAATCGAGCAGATAGAGAGACGACTAGCCGAGGGCACGCACTTGTTGGACGTCCGCACTAAGGAAGAGTGGGCGGAAGGTCACTTAAAAGGGGCGACGCTTGTTCCGGTCACGGAAGATGACTTTCTTGAAAAAGCTAAGGCAATACTAGAGAAGCGGGATGTGAACACCGATGGCAGCAATAATGATGAAGTAGTCGTCTATTGCCGGAGTGGAAAGCGCAGCGCAATTGCCGCCAAACAACTTCGGGCTGCCGGATACACAGTTTACGATCTAAATGGCGGATTTACTTCTTGGCAGGCTGCAGGAAAGCCCGTGGTGAAGCCCAAGCCGACTCAGGAGAAATAAATCCACCGCTTAGCTTTTTGTATTACGAACAAGCGTTTTCCAGCATTCATTTTGGATACAAGGGGGCTGTGGTTTGCCTCAGTAATAAAAAGATTGAAAATTTTTGATAATACACGAAATACATGACGTATTTTATTCCATTCCAAAGTCACTAAATTCGATGAAAAAAAGCACTATCCTCATTTCTTACGGTCTATTCTTAATTCTTGCAGGTTTAGCAGGCTATCTTTCCAACCCAGAAAAAGCTAAAACCGCGCTGATGTCGGGCGGGACTTTTGGACTTCTGCAAATTGTGGTCGGCCTCATCGCGCTCAAGGGTTGGAAGCCAGCCTCCAAGATAGGAATTGGAATTTGTAGCTTTCTTGCGCTCACGTTCACTTGGCGGGCGATCGTCAGTTGGATGAGCGTGGCAGGTGGGCAAAATGAAAAACTTTTTGCCGCCTCACTGATCTCGCTTATGCTCATCGCTTCTGTGACGGCAATTATTCTCCTTTTAAAGCATAAAAAAGCGATCAGATAAGCCCTTAAAAAGACATGTAAGTCATTGAAATTCATGTTAATGCGTATTTCTAAGATTATTACTAATCGTGATTAGTAATTCAAATCTGAAATGAGATTTTATGGCCAACAAAACGTATCTAGCTCTGGGAGCATTGGCGGTGTCCAGCTTAGTTGCTTGCCAATCAAGCCATGGTGGACGCAATGGGGGCGTCTTTAGCGGCGAAGCTAAGCTTTTCAACGAAGCACCGTTATCCTACGAACAGGGAAAGGCATCTTACTATTACGGGCGCTGGATCGGACGAAAAACCGCAAACGGTGAGACCTATCAAAAGGATGATGTTACTGCTGCTCATAAAACGCTGCCTTTCGGAACGTATGTTCGCGTTCACAATCTGAGAAACGACCGTAACATGGTCGTCCGCATCAATAATCGTGGGCCTTTCGTTCGCGGACGTGTGATTGACCTCAGCATCCGAGCCGCTGATCACCTTGGAATGCGCCAGGCAGGCGTCGTGCCAGTTCGAATTGAAGTGCTCAACCCAATCCTCGATAACCAATCGATCGAGCGTTATGTCACCGAGCATCAATTTGCCTCTAATTCTGACTCAGTTTCCTCAGTTTCCTCAGTTTCCTCAGTTTCCTCAGTTTCTCGTTCTAGGAGGAAGAAGTCTTGAGAGAGCAACGCACTGCAACCTCGGCCGCTCTATGATTCCATAAGAACGGTCCGGGGCCACAGTTATCTCAATTGCTTTATCCTTTGTAAAACTCCGCCACAGTGGAAAGTTATTGTATGCAAAAACTCGCAGAGGATATCTGGTTCTTTCCCCATCAGCTAAAAGTTCTGGGTGTCGACATTCGAAGGAACGTGACGGTGATTCGTTTGCAATCCGGTAAGTTGGTGATTCATTCGACGGCGAAGTTTTCTGAAGCGAACATTCATGAGATTAGAAAATTAGGTGAGCCGGGATGGTTGGTGGAGGGTATGGTGGATCACGATACTTTCAGCAAGGCAGGCAGGGAGGCGTTTCCACAGATTCCATTCCTCGCACCCGAAGGCTTTGCCAAGCGGGTAAACTTCGAGGTCCAAGCGTTGGATGCTGCACCTCCCGAATGGCTCGGCCAAGTGGAGGTGATTCCTATCGATGGTGCTCCGAGTATGAACGAAAGCGTTTTTTTTCATCATGCTTCCGGAACCCTAGTAGTTTGCGATCTGCTATTTAACTTCCCCGAAATCCCCGGACTATGGGCAAAATTTTTACTTCTGCCAGGTCTTGGTCTGAACCCGAGCCCTGGTTTTTCAAAACGCTTGAAAATATCGATCAGAGACAAAGAAGCATTTCGAAAGAGCCTTGAAAAGGTAATGGCCTTACCAATTAAACGCATCGTTCCGGGACACGGAGTAGTCTTGGAAGATGAAGCGAAGCCGAAAGCCAGACGATTGTTCGAAGCTCAGGGCCTGCTGTAGAGCAGCGCGATTTGAAGCGTTTCTTGAAGCGATGAGTTCCTCCGCCATTATCATTGGCGAACGCTAGAGAATTACGGCCCGGTTACTTTCGAGAATCAAGCCACGGAGTAGGCGGCACGGAATCCGGATTTTCAACGGCCCAATTGGGTTTTGGAAACCAGCGGATGCCAGAGTAGCGCGGGTAGGTTTCAAAAATATCTCCATTACCGGTGATTCGCGGATCACCGGTTTGTTTGAGATAGGTTTCCAATTGTTGGGCAAGTTTCATTTTGATTCCGGCATTGGCCGGATCTGCTGCGAGGTTGTTGATACAGCCTGGGTCAACGGTGATGTCGTAAAGCTCCTCCGCAGGCCGATGGTCCACTGCGAGATGAAAGAAAGGAGCCACTTTTGGGTCACTCCTGCCGGCTATCAAGTAATCTAGGGAGGGGCACCCGTCGATATCATGATAGCCACGATGTTCTGGTCCGAGAGGTGAGTCGGGCTTGCCGGTCAGTTTCTGGCCCGGTCCAGCAGGCCAGCGTTCCGGCGTGAAGTTGCGAATGTAGAGGTGGGTAGCGGTTCGCATACAGCGTTGGGGGTAACCGAGTGTCTGATAGCGAGACGAAGAATGTCGTTCACGTGCAGAGTATATGGCGTCCGGTGCTGCGGTTGTTTCTGTATTTTCAAGGTGTGCAAGAAAGCTTTTTCCGGCGAGCGGCAAATCCTCGGGGGCATTGATACCGGTTGCCTCATGGATGGTTGCGGTGAGATCGATAAGGCTGACCAAGCGATCACTGGTGCGTCCGCCGGGAGCACGGTCCTTCCAGCTCATCACGAGGGGCACGTGGATGCCGAATTCATTGCAATTGGCCTTGGCGTAGGGGAACGGCATGCCGTTGTCACTGGTGATGATAATGATCGTATTGTCATACTCACCAGTCTCCTTTAGGCGCTTCAGCATTTCGCCACAGTCCCGATCGAAGCGATCGACTTCGAAAGCATAGTCCAGAAGATCACTGCGAATCTCGGGAGTGTCGGGAAGGAAAGGCGGGACTTCAGCCTGATCGAGAGTTTTTCCAGCGGCTAAACCGCTACCCTTTTTGTAGCCACGGTGTGGGTCTGAAGATCCGAACCAAAAAATGAAAGGGGCATTCTCCGGGCGCTGTTTCAAAAAAGTATCAAAAGAATCAGCGTAGGCACCGTGACCTCCGTAGCTTTTGCCCGCTGGAGAAGTCGTCCTGCCACCAGCTTCCCAGCTTCCCGGGCCCCATCCTTTGCCTACAAACCCAGCGTGGTAGCCGGCCTCATTAAGGAGATCCATGAAGGTCGTATAGCGTTTCCCAAAAGATGAGGCGTGAGTGCCAGCATGTTCGATCTGCCAAATCTGACGACCGGTGAGAAAGGCGGCGCGAGATGGACTGCAACCTGGCGAAGCACATATCGCATTATTGAACAGAACGCCTTCAGAGGCGAGGAGGTCAAAATTCGGTGTAGAGACCATTTTTGAACCGTAGGCGGAAGCGTGTGGAAATGACTGATCATCGCTGATCATGAAGAGAATATTGGGACGTTCATTTCCATGAGTCGTCAAAACTCCCAAAAATGATAATAGGCAAATCATTCGAATCATCTCGGAAGATTAATTCCGGATCCTTTCATTGGCAATGCAGCTATTCAAATTCCGCCTCTAAAGTTGGAAAGTAGCCCTGAAAGGATTGTAATATTTCCAGCCAATCCATTTACTGCGCCGATGGTTCCGTTGAATATCCTCTATCAAGACGAGTTCATTGTCGCCATTGATAAGCCAGCCGGAATGATTGTCCATCCCGGCCAAGATCCCGAGGGGCCGGAATGGATCGCAATGAAGCGAGTGCGTGATCTGCTCGGGCAGCGGGTGCACTTGGCGCATCGCCTAGATAGACCGACTTCAGGCGTGCTACTATTTGCGCTGGATAAAGAAACAGCTGGTCTTGCTCAGCAAATTTTTGAACGACGTAAGGTCCTTAAAACTTATTATGCAATTGTCTGCGGAGAGGCCCCGATGCGATGGGTATGTGATACTCCGCTAAGGACCAATCCCGAAGACGCTCAGCGATCTGCGGAGACCATGTTCGAGCGCTTGGCCGTCACGACCAAAGCATTTTTCCCGAGTGATCCGGATCTGGTTCTATCGCTCTTGAAAGCCACCCCCGCGACAGGAAGGTTTCATCAGATACGCCGCCACCTATTAGAGGCAGGTAGGCCGATAGTCGGCGATTTTCGCTATGCTGGGATCGATCGTAGTAATGAACTTGGAGGAGTTATTGGAACGGGCACACATATGTTGCTTCAAGCAAAAGCTCTCGAACTCGATCATCCGAGGACTGGTGTTCGATTGAAAATTGAAGCACCGATGGATCCAGACTTCGCCAAATGTTTTCCTGGTTTCACAGATCGCCATTCAATAAAATGAGCTTTCATTGATTTTCCCCGTCCAACGCGTCATCCAAGCATGGACGGTATCGCTAGAAACTCGGAGCTGGGGATGTGCTTGGATGGCCAGTCCAAGCCGATTCTGGAAAGTAACGCATCCGGCAGCGAGAAGCTGTCCTTTCACCACGGGTGGGCAAAATAACCACGAATATTCTGTTTTAATTTTCTTCTTGGAATCCCAAACGCCAAGATTTGAAAAAGCACCGATATTCCCGGCGGGCTTGGAGCGGTCTTTATTAAGAAATTTCACCTTTGATTCGTGACTGAGGAATTTGCCGAGACCGAGTAAAAGATAATTTGCCCGATGTTCGCCGTTCTTCAATCGGCGCTGAATCTGTTTTTGGATTTCTTCAGCCAGGTCGTTTGGTGCTAGATCAACCTGCACACAGCTCACATGATTCGAGGTATCATCAGGGAGGCTGATATCGCCCCGAATGTTGACCGGTATCATCCATGGAATGGTCAGGTGTGGTCGCCGGATATCCGCACGGACAGCCTCGTCAAGGTGCTGCAGTAACACACTGTTTACTGTTACTTTTCTACTTCTACATTTCGCAAGAATACCAATGGTTTCCTCTTCGCTGAAAAGATGCCACGCAACAGCTTGAGCAGCCTCTGTTTCAAGAGTTTTTTCAGGGCTCTCAGGTGCCCAATCGCTGCGCTGTGCGTAATCACAACTTCTACGGCTTGCGCACAGGAGTCGCCACAAGGGGGAGATAATTCCAATGCAGGACTTCTTTATCGTTGGGAGCGTTCCGACATCCGCACCACGATTTCTTAAAAGCCTAGCAAAGCCACCGATCCCATCACAATCACAATGAGAAACATACTCCCACTCAAGCTCCTCTGTTTCCTTGTGAACCCGGCCAAAACGAATTCCCATGAAATCACCTGACGCTTCCGATGCACGGAACCAGTCAGATGCGACTCCTTGTTTTGGCTTACTCAGTGACATGGGAATAGAAAAGTTGAAGTGATGAGATGTCCATTTTTTCGAGCAGTCTAGGTCTTAGTGATAACAATTCTCTGCGAATTGTTATCCGACATTTGATTGCTGGTAAAGGTGCAGAAACGATAGCAAACTTGAACCAATGATTTGGGAGAAAATACGGTCTTTGTTTCTGGGGGCTGAATCGGATGAAGCGTTATTCAAGGACGAGTGGAAGGATCTGTTGATGACCCACATTCCTTTGTATTCGAAGCTGCCTGAGGATCTGAAGCTACGGTTGCATCAGCGGATCGCGCGTTTCATCGAGTCGACACGCTTTGAGGGGTGTAATGACTTGGAATTAACCGAGGGGATGGTTCTGACTGTCGCCGCGCAAGCGTCAATTTTAGTCCTTCATCGGGAAGGGGAGCCGTATCCGGATCTCAAGACAGTGTATTTGTATCCTACGACGTTTAGCTCATTACAAAAGCGGCGGGATGCAAATGGTATCATCACCGAAGGCGAAGTTCATCGACTCGGTGAATCATGGGAGACTGGGACGGTAATTCTTGCTTGGGATTCGGTCGAACAAGGTGCGCGAAATATTTACGATGCTCGCAATGTGACGTTCCATGAATTCGCTCATCAACTAGATCACGAGAACGGAGATACCGACGGTGCTCCCGCTTTACCAAGTAGGGAGGCCTATCGCTCATGGGCTAGGGTTTTCAGGGAAAATTACGCAGAATATCTTAAAGAGGTCGCAGCTGGGAAGCGCACGCTCATTGATGAATACGGCGCAACCAATCCGGCTGAATTTTTCGCGGTGGCAACGGAAACATTCTTCGAAAAGCCACGCCAACTATTCAAGAAAAGGCCGGATCTTTATAAGGAACTAAAGGCCTTTTACGGAGTGGATCCGCAGGAGTGGTTCAAATGATCAGAGCGAATGCGCCGTCAAATGCATGTGAATAGTTTGGGTCGTATTGAAATTGACCCCATGATCACGCGACGGTTCGACAATCACCGAGACGAAGTTCTTAAATCCGGAATCAGCCTTTAAAAAGAGAGCCCGCGCGCTCCAGATCAGCGCCACTGGGAGCTTGGAACGGGGTGAGCCCGAACTCCGGCATTACGGACAAAAGGTGATCGAAGATATCTCCTTGGATGTCCTCGTAACTCGACCAAGCGATGTCGTTTGTGAAGACATAGATTTCCAGCGGAAGTCCTTGGGGGCCTGGGCCGAGCTGGCGAACCAGCAGGGTCATGTCTTGATGAATTTTGGGATGGCTCCGTAAGTAGGCTACGCAGTAAGCACGGAAGGTGCCGACGTTTGTGAGTCGGCGCCCGTTGACCAATTCATTGAGATCTTCGTCGACGTTGATGTTGTATTTCTGGATCTCGTCTAGCTTGGTGTCGAGGTAGGGGCGGAGCAGGCGGATACGTTTAAATTGCTCCAGCATCTTCTCGTCCGCGAATCGTATGCCACGCATATCGATATTAAGGGGCCGCTTGATTCGCCTTCCGCCCGCTTCACTCATGCCTCTCCAATTTTTGAACGAGTCTGTAATAAGCGCATAGGTCGGGATGGTGGTGATGGTCTTATCCCAGTTCTGGACCTTCACGGTAGTGAGGGAGACATCGATGACATCACCATCAGCACCACGTGCGGGCATTTCAATCCAGTCACCAACCATGACCATGTGATTGACGGAGAGCTGGAAGCCAGCGACGAGACCGAGAATAGCGTCTTTGAAGATCAGCAGTAGAATGGCAGTTACCGCACCCAGTCCGGAGAAGATGACGATAGGGGACTTTCCGAGTAAGGCGGAGATAATGAAGATCAGTCCAATTAGATTGATGATCAGCTTAGTTGCTTGGGCGAAACTCTTTGCGGGGTAGCGGTGGCCAATAGCCCCTTGCTCCCACACGGCACGGAGAAAGTTGATTAAGCCATCGAGCACAAAAAGGATAATCACCACCAAGTAGGTGTTTACGATCAGCCCAAAAGTTTTAAGAAGCACTAGGTGCCCCACGAACATGCTTGGTGCGAGAAATTGAATGACCGCCGCTGGAACTAGATGCGAGAAGCGGACGATGACATTATGCTCGATCAGAAGGTCATCCAGCTTGAAGGCTGTCCGCTCAATGATAGGGTGGACCACATATCGGATCAGTAGCTTCGCGAGAAAATTGGCTACCAATGAAAGAATGGCGATCAAGATCACCGCCAGAACAGGACCTAGAGCAGTGGCCCAATGCGCATCAAAATCCCAGTTCTGTAGCGCCTCACTGAATGTGTCAGAAGTCATGGCCGGCAGCATGCACAAGGGGGCTTTTTCATGACAATGATTCGTTTTCGGAAATTCATCTGGAAGGTATACAAAATGATGCACGTGTTCCTTTATCTGGAAAGGATTCGAGTTGTAGCTTGCTGTCGTGTTTCTCGAGGAAGCTGTAGATCAATGTCATACCAATTCCGGAGCCTCGCTCGCCAGTGGTCCCCGGCCTAGAGGCACTCGAGCCTAGCGATAGAAGGGACTCTACTTGTTCGGGCTCCATACCAACTCCTTCGTCTTGGACATAGAACTCAATCGTATCTTCGATTCGTTTGGCGCCGACCGTAACCCGACCACCTTTATGAGTGAATTTGGCTGCGTTCGAAAGGAGGTTTCGGATGACTGATGTCAACATACGCTTATCACCAAAAACCAGTATCTCCTGTTCGACATCTTTCAGAAGTTTGAGTTCTTTGTGGTCGAACGAAACTTCCAAGGTCTTCGTCGCTTGGTCCACAATCTGTGAAGCGTAGCAAGCTTCTGGATTAAAATCATACAAATTTGTATTATCGTTGGACCAATCAAGCAGGTTTTCAAGCAAACCGAAAGTTTGATGGGCTGAGTGATTAAGCATGCGAAGAATGCGATCACGCTCTCCAATTTCCATGCTTTCATTGCCTTTTATTAACACGTCCAAAAGGCCCATCACTCCATGGAAAGGACTGCGCAGATCATGGGAAATAACACGAACCATTTTTTGTAAATGTTCGTTCATCTCATCTGAGTTTGCTTTCGCGACTTCAAGACTCTGATTGATAGTCCGCATTTCTAGTTGTCTCGTGACTTGCTTGGAAAGCACCACTAGGGCATTTCTTTGGAAAGAATCCAGAGTGCGCTGCTGAGTGTCTACCACGCAAAGCGATCCAAGCGGCAAGCCATCTGAAGTAATTAGTGGAGCTCCTGCATAAAAGCGGATGTGAGGTTCTCCAGTCACCAACGGATTATCCTTAAATCGCTCGTCTTCGAGGGTATCACTCACCTCCATTAATAGTTCGTTACTAACGATGCAATGGCTGCAGAACGCAATATCACGAGGTGTTTCAGTGACCTCAATACCCACTGCCGATTTGAACCACTGACGGTCTTCGCTAATCAATGAGACAAGACAGATTGGCACACCACAAATCTCTGCGGCGAGCTTACTGATTTCATCGTAGGAGACTTCAGGTGAGGAATCCAGAATACCGATTTTATTCAGCGCCTTCAGCCGTTCCTCTTCCCGAGGATGTATAGGGGCAATGGACATAATCAAACTTTATCTAAGAGACTCGTTATTGCCATATAATTACAGATAAGAATGCAACGTATTGACCAAGTTATTGTGCGAATCCAGTTACTCAGAATCAGGCGGCGTATCGTTGGCTCATGAAACCCATTCGAAAGCCTGTGATGAAGGGGGACTTGGATAAGTGCCGTGCTTGCCCACACAATTGAAAGTAAACCGAGCGCCGTAATGGAAACAACAGTTGGTGATTGAACAGCAATCATCAGTGCCAGAGCGAGTTCCACGGTCATTACCGGCATCACAAGCCAGCCCATACGCCGTGTGTGGCTCTGATGATAAACAGCAAAGTTATCAGCTCTTACATTTAGAAACTGCGGGTAAGTTAACAGCTGAACTTGCCAGATCATGCCTGTCATGACGGAACAAACCGCTAGCTGTATTAGCCAGAGAGTTTCAAGAACGAACATGCAAACAGGTTAGAATGTGGTTTTGGGTATGAGGGTTGGAATCTAAGCCGGTGAGAATAGGATGAACAGATTGTCCCTCGACCCGTTGGTGAAGCCACTCCATGTTTCCCAAACTCAGGAACAATTCAAGTAAGATGAAATCTTTAAACCAGAAAGAGAAACATAATGCGACCAAGTTGATCGCTGCTGCAACCTGCACGAAGCTTGGCGATGTATTGGTTGATCCTAAGACCGTGCTTACGTGGCTACTTGCACAATTGGGAACTTCCGGCGCTGTAATCTCGTGGTTGGTGCCAATTCGTGAATCAGGATCAATGCTACCACAGTTATTTATTTCTGGCTGGGTGAAGCGTGTCAAATTACGCAAGCACGTTTTTGTCTTAGGAGCTCTGGCTCAAGCAATTGCAGTCGCCGCAATGGGCTTTGTTGCTCTATTTGCACCCCCAACCATCGCGGGATTAACGATGCTAGTGGCGGTTGCGTTTTTATCGGTAGCGCGAGCATTTTGCTCAATCAGCAGTAAAGACGTGGTAGGGCGCACTATTCCCAAGGGAGCCCGCGGCAGAGTGGGGGGGCTGTCTGCGAGTATCTCCGGAGTGATCTCAACGATAGCTGCTAGCTCATTGATCTGGGTGAAAGATGATACTGCCGTCCAGGTGCTCGCATGGGTCGTTCTTGGCGCATCCGTGCTATGGATCCTAGGAAGCGCTTTTTACTTAAGCGTCGATGAGACAGCATCCAATCCCTCTGAAAACGACTTCTCCAGTGATATGTTGAAACGCTTAGGGTTAGTTCAGAACGATGCCTTATTCCGCCGCTTCATCATCGCCCGAATGCTGTTATTGGGAAGCGCACTTGGATCTCCGTTATTTGTGATTCTCGCTGGTGGTAAAGTCCTCTCCCTTGGGGCGTTTGTGATCGCATCTGGTATCGCAAAGGCAACTAGTTCCGTTATCTGGGGAAATATGGCTGACCGAAGTTCGCATCTCACTATGTCCGCTGGGGGGATAATAGTGGCGATCACTGCCGCACTTGGGTTGGCTCTGGAGCTCAGTTCGGCACGTATTCTCGATCATCCACTTTCTTGGCCAATGGTATTCTTGATCTTCAATATCGGCTACGCTGGGATACGTGTCGGACGAAAAACTTGGGTGATCGATGCCGCTGAAGGCGATCAACGGACTGATTATGTATCAGCCTCCAACACAGTAATCGCCGTAGCGATAATCGTCGTGGGGGCCGTTGGCTCACTGCTCCAGGCCAGTTCACCGCTACTGCTCCTCGGAACCTATTCAGGGCTTTGTTTTTTAGGCGCATGGGTGGCCCTGAGCTTGCGAATCGACTGAAAGCTTTTAGCTCCGAATAGGTAAAACTGGGGATTCTTGATCCGTATTAATCGCACGAATTGGATAGGGGATCACAATGCCCTCTTGGGCGTAACGCTTATGTAATGCTTTGATAAAAGCCGATCTCACCCAGAAACGGTTAAAATATTCCTTAGCTCTAAGCATTACCGTAAAATTAATACTCGAGCTGTCAAAGGCCGTGTAGACGACAAAAGTCTTATAATTATCGACACCCCATTCGTGAGAGATAAGCACTTCCCGAGCGACCTCCAAAGTCACTCGTTCGACGTGTTCCAAGTCAGAGCTGTAATGTACGCCAACATCAACTGGCACCGAGAGTTCTTTGCTGGGGTAGAAATAATTGATGATACGCGATTTCGAAAGCTCACTATTTGGGATGATGATCGTATTGTTCTGGAGCATTCTAATCCAAGTTGTCCGCCAACCAATGCGTTCAACAAATCCTTGTTCGCCAGAGCTAAGTTCAATGAAATCATCAACCCGAATGGGCTTGTCCATCACTAGCTGAACACCTGAAAAGAAGTTTTCAAGCGTCGGCTGGAGAGCAAGCGCCACAGCGAGCGAAGTGATTCCCAGCGAAGCGACCAATGGAGTAATTGAGACTCCCAAGGTTCCAAGTAGCACCAAGATACCGATACACAGGATCAGTCCTCGGGATAAGCCTTGGATGATTCCCTTGCTATTCATCACCGCCGGAGATTTCTCCGAATACGTTACAATGAAGCCACGGACAAATCGATCCACAAAGAGGACGAGCGCTGCGAGAAAAATGATTTTTGAAGCATCTTTCGTAAACGTTAATTTGTTCTCCGGCAGTAGCCCGTTTTCGACAATTAAATACTCAGCGAGAACAAATAGAACCGCGAGAATGATTAAGTTCAAAGGCCCTGAAATCGCTTTGACGAGAACTGAATCCACGGTGAAGCGTGAGCGATCGATCATTTTTCGCAAGCGGTTGATGATCAGGAATCGAAACCCAAAAAGAACAATCGCCGCAATCACGATTCCGGCGATCACGATGAACCATGAATTGTTCAGGAATAAATATTTTTCAGAGGTAAACATGCTCGCTAGTTAGGTGAATTACCTCGATAGAAGCAGAGTGCGTGCCCGTTCGAGTAACGAACTTGCTTAGAACCATTCGTAATATGCAGTTTGATAAATCAAAACAGCGGGGTCGCCAAGAAGAGTAAGGCCCCTCAAAATTTCAATTTCCATCTGGCCCGAGCAGGCAAACAAGTGCCGTGTTCTGCGGATGTCGAACGGACAACCGCAACACTGGGCAGGTTAGATCAAGGTCGAGGGGTGATAGCTACCGGTAAAACCGGCAGCTCATCAATGCTAGAGATCGTCTTTCGGGTTTTTCCGTTTAGCCGTTTTCCTAGACACTTTTTTGGCTGCCTTTTTAGCTTCGGTCTTGGCTGCTTTATCTGCCTTATCCTCATTCTCTTCTTCCTCGTCGATGCTGTGCGTGAGGATAAATTGAAGATCGTCTATTCCGAGATTTGAAGCAAATCCTTCATCGCCAAGCACGTTGGTAACGAGCTGCGTTTTTTGGTGCTGTAGGATTCGAATTTTCTCCTCGACCGTATCGCGCGTGAGCAGACGGTAGGCGATAACCTTGTTTTTCTGGCCAATACGGTGAGTCCGGTCGATCGCTTGGTTCTCCACAGCTGGGTTCCACCATGGGTCGTAAAGGATGACGTAGGAAGCAGATGTGAGGTTTAGCCCCGCACCACCGGCTTTCAGTGAAAGCATGAAGACCGATGGATCCTTGGTCGTCTGGAAGCGTTCGATCTCGCCTTTGCGATCCTTGGTCTGGCCGGTAAGATAGTGAAATGGGCGTGCCTCGAGTTCCAGGCGAGCCTTGATGAGGTCTAGCATGGAAACGAATTGGG
>Ga0307935_1000378_pt1 | contig 20463 bp, 19 predicted proteins | sample OrgLakmetageno92_FD_201827 | JGI IMG/M metagenome (GOLD analysis project Ga0307935, IMG submission 201827) | Saline water microbial communities from Organic Lake, Antarctica - #92 | ecosystem: Environmental > Aquatic > Non-marine Saline and Alkaline > Saline | place: Antarctica: Organic Lake...
GAGATGTAGTTAAACTCAGAGGAAACGAAACAGGGGCTTCAGATTTCTTAGCCGGTACAAGTCTTACGGTTCAGCAACTACCGACTACAGCGGGAGTAGGTGTTGGCGGTGGCGGCTCAACCCTTGGCTCTGTTTCAGCTCGTGTAGGAGAATTTATTCATGCTAAATCTGGTTCATTTAGCCTTGGTGATGGGTACTTACCTGTGAGTCCAGGCACGATAGCCAATGGTGCCGTTTCATATCCAGTCTGGGCTGGTAAATACCCAGAATTTGTTTCTGGGAACGATATTGTGTTCCCCGCGGATGTAGCGGGTATGTTCTTACGAAACCTGGGAGGAAATGCGGGTACGGAGGGTGTATCACAAGCCTATCGAACCGCTCTGCCAGCAAATAATTTCACGACTGATGATCCAGGAAATCATAATCATGGAATTAATGGAAATACCTCGGCCACAGGTTCAGGCGAGTCATCGGTTAGTTCCGGAGGATTTGATCGTGACTACAACACGAAATTCGCAGGGAATCATACGCATGATATTACGGGCGGGGGTGATATAGAAACAAATCCACTAAACCGAGCCTACCAACTCTACACAATCATAGATACGTATAATCAGGTAATAGAAGCGAGCGCATTACCAACAAGTGATAATGCCGCTTCAGGCTATATGGATATTGGTGATATGCGTATGCAATGGGGAGTTGTAGCTGCAGGAAACAACACATCCATAACCCTTCCAGCGGCAATGTCAGACGCTAATTACAGTGTTGTCGCAACGTCTGAGAGTAACAGAGGTTCTGTCGACGTTAACGCCAAAACTAGTACTAATTTTACTATTAACCACCAAGGCCATGACAACCAAGCGGCCTTAAGCGGTAGTGTGAATTGGCAAGTGATGGGGCTCAAACCGTAATGATCATTTTATCGGCTCTTTATTTTAAAGAGCCGTTGTAAGTAATCTTCACCTAAAATTTTATCTTAAATATGCGAAGTCTCTTTTATAAACCTTTATTGTTAGCCCTTATACTGGGACTTGGAGTAACACCACTTTTATCAAGTCAAGCCGCCGTCACTCAAGCGGGGTCATGTTGGAATGATAAAATTGGTTGGATTGATATGTCTGGGGTTGATTATGACAATGCGACTCGAAAATTTGCCGGTACCGCCACTTTCTCGGATGGCGTTTTAAGTGGTGGTTTGTTTGGAGAGGGCGAAATTGATTTTACCCAGCAAGCGGGAACTTCACTGTTAACAAACCTAAGTAACACGGTTGATGGGAACGGTAATTTGCTCATTGCAGGGCAGGCTTTTTCAAACCAAATTGGTTGGGTGTTTGCCGATCATGGGGGGGCGGAACCAGCGGTCATGACCGCAACGGGGGAACTGTCTGGAAATTTTTGGAGTAATACCGTCGGCTGGTGGCAATGCTCGGGCACCGAGATTGGAGCCACCAATAGCCAGACTTGGCTTTTTAACACCGATGATGCCGATAATGATGGTATTAACGATTTAGAAGAAGCGGCCATTTGTACAAATTTCCCAGCCATTAGTGCTTGTACGGGTGATACGCCTGAAACGGGCATTAATCCCGATACTGATTCGGATGGCGATGGGGTTCCCGACGTAGTAGAAGTAGCCAATGGCGATGACCCAACTAATGCGAATGATCCAACCGCTAATGGAAGTGGCGATGATGACAACGACGGTGTTTCTAACGGGCTAGAAGCTTTAATTGAAACCTTAGGAGGACTGGCTGTGCCTAATACGACCTTAACGACTGATACCGATGGGGATGGTATTTCAGATGCTATCGAAGCGCAAATTGGTAGCAGTTTAACGAATGCGAATGATCCGGTAAATCCAGGTGTTACAGCGGGGCAGCCGACTGATACCGATGGCGATGGAACGCCGGATTCACAAGAACAAGCGCTGTGTACGCTCTATCCAACGGCGCAAAATTGCGCCACGGGAAATTCAGCTATTAATATAACGCCTGGTCAAGATTCGGATGGTGACGGAACGCCGGATATATTAGAATTGCAAACCGGTACCAATCCAACCGATGGGAATGACCCAGCCACTGGAGCGGGCAGCACCACGGTAGCGACCGACAGCGATGGAGATGGGATTCCTGACACGTTAGAAACAGCCGCTTGTGCGCTGTACCCCACTTTAGCAAGTTGCCCAAATATAGCGGCGACAGACGACACCGACAACGATGGGATTCCTGATTATTTAGAAGTGTTGAATGGTTCTGATCCAACCGATATTAATAGCCCTGTGACGGGCGGATTAACCGCTAATCATACGACGGATAGTGATGGCGATGGCGTCCGTGATTTAGATGAAATTAACGCCAACAATGGAGGAGATGGAAACGGAGACGGGATTCCCGATGTAACCCAGTCGCAAGTAGCCAGTGTGCCGAATGCGGCTACGGGTAAATCGGTGACTATAGAATCAGTGGGTGGCAGTTGCACCGTTATTCAAAACGCTGCTGGCTTGACTGAGGCTTCATTAGCGGTTGCAGACCCTGATTACGATTACCCAGTTGGGATTTTTGATTACCGGATTGGTTGTGCGAATAACGGAGACTCAACGACGATCAGAATTTATCTTGATCAAGCCTATGCGACTGGCACGTGGGTATTACGAAAATTTGATAGTAATACGAATGTATTTACTACACTCAGCGCGGTAGTGACCACTTTGCCCACTAACGATAGTATTGCCGCTTCAGCCTTAGGAAACGGTATTAAATCGGGGCAAAATGTAACGGTTATTGAATACGCTATTCAAGACGGAGACGCCTTAGATGAAGACTTAACACAAAATGCCGTTATTGAAGACCCAATAGGCCCCGCGGTTTCAATCGCCGTGGCCAGTAATAGTAGCGGCGGTAATGGGGGTGGAGCGACTCAAAATTATCCTATTAGTGCTTGTAGCAAAACTCAAAAACAGTGTGTGATGGTTTTCCCTACACGGGGCAATAGTATGGGAACTAGCTTTAACGCCTACCAAACCTGTATCAATACTTCAAGTTTTACCCCGCAAGAATGTACAAAAACGTGGGCCAACGCAAACGCGTTTCAAGCGTGTGGAACCGATAATGATTGTCCGATTCCGACGACTGAAGCCGCTAGAGATATTTTAGGGGGTGCGTTTGATACGACTCCGCAAGAATCTATAGATAATACTCTTGAAGCGACGCAAGCCGATTTAGTTGGTATAGCACCCACTAACACCTGTACGACTGAAACCTTTGAACGCTTAATTCAAAATCGTGGACAGGGGGTACCAGCCGGAATGTTTAGCGATGCTAATTCCGGGCACCAAGCCTACAAGTACGCTCTTGATTTGGGAGAACAGGGTATTATTAACGGGGATGATCGCACTCGAAATTTGCGTATTGATACGCCTGTAACCCGCGCGGAAGTGTCTAAAATAATTTCCCGAGCGGCTGAACACCAGGTCAAGCAAGGCGATTGTGTGCAAAATCCTTTCCCAGATGTAATGAGAGCCAGTTGGTATGAAGGTTTTGTGGCTAACTTGCTGGAACGCAACATTGTCAGTGGTTATCCAGAGGGTCTCTATAAACCCGCCCAAGTAGTCACTCAGGCTGAAATGTATAAAATTGCGGCTATCACGTTTGGTTTAATAACCGAAGCGGAAGCCCAAGCGCAAATAGCCGGCACGCAAAACTTTTGGTACGTCCCTTACGCTCGCGTGGTAAGTAATACCGTTTCTGTACCAAGCTGGTATGAACAATTGCCGATGGGTAAAGCTATGACGCGTGGGGAGGTATTTACCCTCGTGGCTTTATTATTAGCCAATAAAGATGGTGTACAGATAGATTAAGTACGTGGAATAAGCGGGGGGACGCGGTCGGTTATCGTTTCCCAACCCTTGCCCCACACCCACTTTTAAATATCGTCTGTGTGATGCAAAACCAATACGATCAGCTCGTCGAACTCTTTCTAGACTGGAATAGTAAAATTAATTTATCTGCCATTCGTGATGAAGCGGGCGTGCGGGAAAAACACATTGTGGATTCACTTTTAGCGACAGAGTTTATTGATTTTGAAGACAAACGGGTTTTAGACATTGGAGCGGGTGGGGGATTTCCGACTTTACCTCTGGCGATTGAATGCCCAACGGCACAAATTACGGCGTTAGACAGTGTGGGGAAAAAAATGAAAGTGGTTCAGTCTATTGCTGATAAAATTGGCTTAGAGAATGTTCGCACGATGCATGGTCGAATAGAAGATTTTGCTCAAAACAAAAACTATCGCGAAAAATATGACATTGTCACCGCACGGGCGTTAGCGCCTTGGCCAGTGTTACTAGAATACGCGTTACCGTTTTTACGAATTGGGGGTGTGTTTGTGGCGTACCAAGGCCCACAAATTAAAGAAGATTTAAAAAAGTATAAAAACTTAGAACAAAAGCTCGGAGGAAAATTGTTAACGATTCATGAAACAAAATTGAGTGAGGCAGAACGAATATTTGTAGTGGTGAAGAAAATAAAGCCAACCGCTAAAATGTTTCCACGACCAAATAACTTGCCACGGATTAAGCCTTTAAGCTAACATAAGCCTTAACATGGCTTTAGATTCTGCGTCATTCACATTCCCCAAACACACGCTGCTTATTAGAGGGGCTAAAAGTCCTTGTGATCAAGGTTTGTTTGATGGCTGGCGCGAAGACTTAAACGGTGCGGGAAGTCTGGATGTTCAGGCTCCAGGCGGTGATTACTGGCCCCACGTCGATCATCGTGAAATGGTTGAAGCGGTTAGAATAGCATTAGAAGAAGCCACGTCGCCGCAATTAATTTTAGCGCACAGTTATGGAGGGAATATTGCGTACCAAGTTTTAAGATCGAATCCTGAACTTGTAGAAAGAGTAGCGGCGATTGTGCATATGGCCTCTCCCTTAAAATACCAAATGGGGTTTTTCCCAGAACCAGCTCCGGATTTAAAAGTTCCCGTTATTGGTTTTAGAGGCTCAAACGATAGCACGGTACCAAGAATGTTGACTGGGTCACGCATTGATACCGCTTCGTACGATTTAGACTGTGATCATAGAGCTTTTGTAAATAACCCGGAAGTACGGAAGCAAGTGATGGCTGTAATGGAGATTGAGTTAAATGTGTAAGGAGCGTTGACGCTTTCTTTAAGGGTTGGGAATCGTAAAACTAAATTGGTTGCCTTGTTCGGGGTACGATTTAAGCCAGATTTTGCCACCCCAGTTGTCTATGACTTCTGAGCAAATATGCAGCCCCAAACCAAAGCCGCTATGCGACTGTGCGCTAGCGGCTTTTTGAAAGGCTTCGAAAATAAGTTGTTGCTCACTTGGGACAATGGCGGGAGCCGTGTCGAGGACTTGAATAATGCGACTATGATTTTTAAGAGTGATGCTGCCGTGTTTGGGGGTGAATTTGAGGGCGTTTCCAATGAGGTTGTTGAACACGATACTAAACGACGAAGCGGGTACTTGGCTATAAAGATGAGGGCTGACTTGGTTTTCAAAGCTGATGTGCTTTTCTTTGAGCAGGGGCATAAATAGCTCAAAGCGTTCGTTTATGGTATCGGCGATATTAATACCTAAGCCATTGCTGCTCGTGTCGGCACTAAAACTTTGCAGCATGAACTGACTGCTTTGAAGAAGTTCAGCGCTTAAGGTTTCTATGGCTTCGGCAAATTTTTGTTTTTGGTGACCCTTACTTTCTTTAATTAACTCGGCGTAATGTTTCATGAGCATCAGCGGTGTATTGAGCTCATGCGCGGCAAACGCGAGCTGCGACGACTGTTGATGCCAAGGGGAATAAGCCATAAAGTTTAAACTGTTAGAGTATAATATTAAGCACTTTATTTTTATTATGTCAATTAATTCTAATACTTAATTGCAGATCAGCGGTTGTTTTACTAGACTAGAAGCCATGGCAAAATTTAACACGACCAACCCATCAGGCTTTCCAGAATTTGGCCCCGCCGCTGAACAAAAGCGCCAAGAATGGCTGCACATAATTAGCACCGCTTTTAAAAGTTTTGGTTTTATTCCTATCACTACCCCGATAGTGGAACGTGAAGAGAATTTGTTGGGGAAGGGAGGAAACGCAAAAGAGATGTACGTTTTAAAGCGACTACTGGCCGAGGCCGATGATAAATCGCATTCGGGTAACGCGCTCCGGTTTGATCAAACGGTGCCTTTGGCGCTGTATGTAGCGCGCCACCAAAACGAAATCACGTTTCCTTTTAAGCGGTCGGTGATTGGCCCGGTGTTTCGGGGGGAACGCGCCCAAAAAGGGAGATTCAGACAATTTGATCAGTGTGATATTGATGTTATTGGCATGGAAAATTTATCACTTTTAAACGACGCGATGATTCCGGCTATCATAGTCGACATTTTCAAAGCGCTACAAATAGGAGATTTTAAAGTAAGAATTAATAACCGCAAAATTTTAACAGGCTTGTTTAAATCGGTTGGTATTGCGGAGGATAAAATGAAGGTGACGCTTGATATTGTGGATGACCTCGAAAAATTGCCCCGTGAAAAATTGCTGGCTCAATTTACCGAGCAGGGTTTTAACCAAACCCAGGTCGATAAAATTTTAGAATTTGTATCGGCTGAAAGCACAGATTTTACGGCCCTAAAAAAAGTCTGTGATCACGATGAATTTCAAGCCGGTGTTACAGAGTTACAAACGGTTGTCGAAGCTTTAGAATCTTTAGGCGTTGATAAAAACTGTTACGTGATTGATACGGCTATTGCTCGTGGTTTAGATTACTACACCGGTACGGTGTATGAAACTTCACTGACAGATAATCCAGAATTTGGTTCGGTTTGTAGTGGCGGACGCTACGATGATTTAGCGTCGGTATTTACCAACAAAAAAATGCCAGGCGTGGGCATCTCTATTGGGCTTACCCGATTATTTAGCCAGTGTTTAGATGCTGGGTTAGTTAAACCTGGTAAAGCCAGTCCAACGGAAGTTTTATTAATAGCCGCTGATGAAGTGGCGCTCCCAAGTTTATTAACCCTGGGATCAGAATTTCGCCAAGCGGGGATTGTAACCGAGAATAACGTAGAGAATAAGAAATTAGTGAAGCAGCTTGATTATGCAGACAAGCTGGGCGTGCCTTACACAATTGTAATGGGTGAAAACGAGCTGAGTAAAAAAGTTGTTCAATTAAAAAACATGCAAACGGGCGAGAAGCAAGAACTAAAACTCTCAGAAGTGTTATCGGTCTTGCGGTCTGAACTTAAACAAACTTAGTTTTATGAAACACTATGATTTAATCATTATCGGTGGAGGCGGGGGAACAAAACTACGCCCAGCCGCAGATTTAGGTAAAAGCGTAGCCATCATTGAAAAGGAAGATCTTGGTGGTACGTGTTTAAACCGAGGCTGTATTCCTTCTAAAATGTTGATTTACCCAGCGGATTTAAAAACTCACTGGCAAGAAGATCACGACAAATTTTTTATGTCTGATTCAGGCAAAATAAAATTAGATTGGGAAAAATTAGTGGCTAGAACCACGGAGACCATTCAAAACGAATCAGCGAGTATTAAACCTGGCTACGAAGCGCACAAGCACATAGATTTTTACCACGGTCATGCTCGATTTATTGAGGGCAAAGTGATTGAAGTGAACGGAGAAAAATTAACGGCGGACAAAATTTTTGTCGCTACGGGCACCCGTCCGGCTATGCCTCACATTCCGGGCTTAAAGGGCACGCCTTATATGACCAGTCGAGAAGCGTTACGAAACACCAAGCAGCCTGAAAAGATGATTATTATTGGCGGTGGCTATATAGCCGTGGAGCTAGGACATTTTTACGGAGCCATGGGAACAGCAGTAGATTTTGTCGTGCGAAGCGGCATGATTTCGGCCGAAGACATTGATATTCGAGAAAAATTTGAACAAAATTTTAGTTCACGATATAACGTCAGACTTGAAACTGATACTAAAAAAATAGAGTTTAAAGATAATACTTTCTACGTGACGGTTTCAGACTGCGAAGGAAACATGACCGTGCTTGAAGCAGACGCTTTATTGGTAGCGACTGGGGTTACGCCCAACACAGATGATTTAGGGCTTAAGAACACTCAAGTTGAAGCTTGCGAAAAAGGTTGGGTAAAAGTGGATGAAAATTTAGAAACAGCAGAGCCAGGGGTTTATGCCTTAGGCGATATTATAAACCAGTATTTATTTAGACACAGTGTTAATTTTGAAGGGGAATATTTATACGCCCAACATTATGGAGGCGCTGATAAAGCGCCGATTGCGTATCCGCCGATGCCACACGCTATTTTTACGTATCCGCAGATTGCGGGCGTGGGCGTCACCGAAGACCTGCTTTTAGCAGAGGGTAAAATTGAAGGTCAAGATTACTTAGTCGCTTGGCAAGACTATAAAGCGACGGCAATGGGTATGGCGATGCGGCCCGAAGTTGGCGGTGTAAAACTTATTGCGGACGTTAAAACGAGAAAGCTAATCGGGGCTCATATGATTGGCGAAAAGTCATCGGACATGATCCATATGCTCATTGCTTACATGAGATGAAGGCCACCGCTGACCAATTACTAGAAATGATTTATATTCACCCAGCGCTTAGCGAGGTGATAAGAAATGCAGCACGTAAGCTGGTTAAAGCGCTGGATGCATAATGTTTAAATATTTAGCGTTATCTGCTTTCGCCCTGACCCTAACAGCCTGTGGTGGTTTAGAAATTAGTGAAGATCGACCAATAACCAGGAACATCGTTTTTTTTGGTGACAGTCTAACCGAGGGCTATCAAGTGGAAGCCGATGAGAATTTTCCAAGTCTAATTCAAAATAAGTTAAGGGTCGAAAGTTTCGATCAATATGAAGTGCTTAATTTAGGCGTATCAGGTGATAGAACCGCTGATGCCCTTGAGCGCTTAGAAAGCGTACTTGAAGCCAAACCTGAAATAGTGGTGCTCGCTTTAGGGGGTAACGACTTTTTAAAAAGCACCTCCCTTTTAAGGGTAGAAGAAAATTTAAAATTGATTATTGAGCCTTTACTCGCACAAGACATAGAAGTTGTTTTAATTGGGGTTGTGGCACCGCCCTTTAAAGGTTTTGCTTACACCCGTGAGGTTAAAAAGATGTATCAGGGTTTAGCCGATGACTATAATTTAGCTTTTGTGCCTAATATTCTTAAGGGTTTGATATTAGACCAGCGTTACATGCAGCCAGATAATGTGCACCCCACACCGGCCGGCTACGTGCTAATAGCTGATAGCGTGTGGGAGGTTTTGCAGCCATTATTGAGACATTAATTGCAATAAGTTTTACTTTATTTGAAAATAGTTTTTAATTACTTTTAATGGAAGATTTAAAAAACAAAGATGGTAACTCAGTAATGGCACAGTTTCCTAAAATATTGCCCGCCTTAGTTTTAAGCGCTAGCTTAATGCCCCAAGGCTTAATGGCGCAAGAATCTACGAACGGTCATAACTTTCCTGTATTTGATGTCTTTGCCTGTGATCGATTAGGTACGGCCTATCTCGAAAAATCAAGCGGGGCGGTTGTACTACGAACCATTAGGCACGTGATTGAAAGTACGCTTGAATCAGCGGAAAACCGGTGTGAAGTTTTACAAATTGTACGACGAGGAACGGAAGGCTATATCTCAGAGATGTTTATTAATATGCGTGGTCGGCCTGTATACTGTGAAGAGGACTTCTTAGACGATGCAGGGTGCGAAATCCCACTTATGGGTTCAGAAGTGGAACAAGCGGGTACGGCTTTAGGTTATAAAGTATTCGAAAGAGAAGCGGTCTTTACTCAAGATTCAATTGGTGATTATTTTGCGGTTCCAACCACTTACTCACAAAAGTGGGCGGTACTGAGACTCGATGCTTTTAATGACCATCTGGCTGTATTTCAGATTGTAGGCGGTCAAGTATGTGAGGGGGCGTCTGGGAGTCCCGTTTTGGGGGCTGAAATTTTAGGTGACAATCAAGTGCGATTTGGGAGCGACTCTTTTGGTGAGATAAGAAGTGTAGTAGTCGAACCATCGCTAAAAATGGATGACTTGCCAGAGGGGTGCGGTACTCACGTATCAATGCAAGTTTCACGGAACTAGCCTAACTCTCACAAATATAACAAACGCGCTCCATATCTTGGTTTTCAACTAAACCGTAGCTGGCTTGGGTCCAATCACTCGGGCAAGCCGCTGGTGGGTTGTTTGAGTGTTTAACAATAGTTAAAACTTCACATTTTTGTGGCGTGATGCAAATTCGATTGTTTAGTCGTAAACTATCACTCCCTCGGTAACCACTATCAAATTCGGTCCAATTGCTCGGGCACATTTCTGTGGGATTATTCCGTTTTCTTAGTCGCATGGTGGTCGGTAAGTTTTTATTACTAGCGACTACCTCCGCTTCATTTTCATTTATTTCTGCGGTTTCTAAGGCTTTGAGACTTTCATTAATTTGTAGCTGCATACCCGCTTCACTTTCGTTTATTTTAGCATCGGTGCGCTCATCAAATAGCACGAACATTTTACCTAGTTCGGCTCGAACGACGTCACGGCCAGGGGCGAAAGTGCCGTCATCATTTCCAGAAATTATACCCCATTGTTGGATCTTTTGCACATAATCATAAAACCAATCACTGGCATTAACGTCGGAGAAGTTCTGTGCCACGGCGTTTGTGGAAAACCCAATTATTATTCCCATAGCCAGGCCGAGTGCGATGTTTGTAATTTTCATAGTTGTTCTTTAAAAAAAGATATTTTTAAAGAAACTATACAGTTTAGTGTTTATTAAAGACAATTATTAAAACGCGTGTTGATTAATTTTAAGACGACTAATTAAAATATCGGCTTTAGGTTTAGGCATCAAAAGCTTAACGGCGGTTTCAAAACTCAACCCTCGGCTGCTACAAAAACTTGAAAAAGCCACTCCTCCCTCACAGGTTTTGATAAAGACTGTATTCCATTTTAAATCAGGTTTTTCTAGGAGTGTTTCTAGTAATTTATCTAAAGTGTCACAGTACTTTTGATGATTTCTATAATCTAATTTCGCTTCTACTCTATCTCTTATTCTTGCCGATAATTCCTCGGGCACCGTAAATGCCGGATCTGCTTCGACTTCCTCTTTAGCGACGATGTCTAAAGCAACGGCCATTGATTCGGGCGAGTGATGTTTTTTTGCCATTATTTAATTATATTCTTTTTTGTCTTTAAGGGCAAGGATTTACCTTCCAGTGATATTAACTCGCTGGTTGAGTTTTATTCTGTTGGATTTCACGTTACACTATTGATGATGAAATTTTTTCTAGACACGGCTGACATAGCAGACATAAAAAAATACGCCGCTTGGGGTATTGTAGACGGCGTTACGACGAACCCTTCTATTATAGCGAAGGAAGGTGCCAACTTAGAGCAAAGAATTAAAGAAATTGCAGAAATTGTGGATGGTCCTATTTCGGCTGAAGTGGTAAGTGAAGATGCAGAGGGCATGATTGCCGAAGGTCGACGCATCGCCAAGTGGCATGATAATGTGTACGTAAAAGTGCCGATGACCTCCGAAGGCTTAAAAGCTGTTAAGGTTTTTTCCCAAGAGGGGATTAATACAAACGTAACGCTGGTATTCTCAGTGACTCAAGCGGTTATGGCCGCTAAGGCAGGTGCGACATTAGTTTCACCTTTTGTGGGCCGTTTAGATGATATATCGGAAGACGGTATGCAGCTGATTGGCGATATTGTGCACGTTTTTAGAACGTACGGTTACGATACCGAAGTTCTAGCGGCTTCAATTAGACATCCTAAACACATTGTCGATTCTATGATGCTTGGCGCTGATATTGCCACGATGCCACCAGAACTGTTTGATAAGTTAGTAAAACACCCCTTAACCGATAGTGGTTTAGCGGCGTTCTTAAAAGACTGGGAAAAGGTGAAAGATAAGCAGTAATTTATTTTGCGAGCCTAGTCTCAATTTTTACAGCTAGATCAGGTCTTCCTTGTGCTTCAAGGAAGGCTTTTGCTCGACTTGCATTAGTGAAGGCTATGTGCGAATAGTGTCGTTCTAAATGCCCAATAATCGCTTCAGGGATATCGGTTATAAGCTTTATAGCGTCAGCTTCAATTAGCTCTGACAAAGTTTTAAGGTGTTTTGCATCGGTAACCCGAGTTTTATCTTCCTCATTACTTAAAATAGTAATGCCTTTTAGTAAATCGCCCTGTTTTGTACATCGTGCAAAATGTTGCAATCGGGTGGTGAAATTGCTGCCTTTAATGCGAGCGGTTTTCCCAATTAAAAATGCGAGTGTCTCATGGGACCTGATATCACTTGGCCCGATGCACAGATCACTCTGTGTTTTTATTGCGGCAATAAGTGTTTTCAGTTTTTCAACTCCCGCCTCAATTTCTGCATCGCTTAATTTTTCTAAACCATTTTTAACTTCAAAAGTGAATCCTTCTAAGGCCTCACTTCTACCTTGATCTCTAAAGAAAGCTTGAACGCGTTCTTCAAAACTTGCTAGTTTTGTGTAATGTTTATTGAGATAATTCATAAAGCTGAGGGGGAAATCACTCGAAATCAAATAAGCCCCTTTGCTCAAGTCTTTTGCTTTAAGTGCTGCTAGTCCATCACTTAAATGTTCCTGTAATGTTTTCTCGACTTGGGTTTCTCGTTTACTGCCATGTCTTTCATAATCTTGCGTGGATAAGATTAATATATAACGATTCATTGTATCAACTGTTTTAGGGTTGCTTGTGAGGTATAATTGGGCAATTTTTCTGTCGTCATAGTTGTTTGGCCCGGTTCCACCCGGCACCCTTCCGAGCATATAACCGATTAATTCTTCAGGTATTTCAGTGTTGTCATCTACAAAAGCCTTAATAGCGTTTACGGCTAACGTATGATCATCCACAATTACCTCAACGTCATCACCCACAATACTTTGAACAATTTCAGCCATTGTTTGACCTGGAAAGCTATCCATACCGCGATGACCATAAACGGCCTCTCTCGCGGACTTAAGATCAACCGCACCGTCGGTTATACACGCCTTAATAAGCGTTGCAACTTCATCGGCCGCGCTTATCGCTACTTCTGTAGCAGGCGCGACTTCAATATCATCCTCAGGAAATAACGCCGCCTTTAACGTTTCTAAATCGGTGGCTTTTGTTTCGCTCATGGCTTGAGCTAATGCGTCTAAAGCTATCGCAAAGTCGTAAAAGTAAGAATCAACTGTATCATTTGGAAAGGCGGCTAAATTTATTCGATTTTGATGTTCAGGCACAGTTCTAAATACGGCTTGGGCTTCACTCGGTGATATTATTCTTAGTTCTCCGCTTAAGTCTTCTAGTTTAAACTCGCGGTCAGAAGCCTTTGCCCCTGTTTCAAGATCTAAATTAAAGTGCTCTCGTATAGCTTTATCCGCCAGAGCCATTTTTATTAAAGAAATAGAAGCCGCTTCGGGGGTGGTATCAATTCTTTTATTCATTGATCGCTTTTTAAACTTATTTCAAATAAAGTCAATAAATACTAATAAAACACAAGGGTAGTGAAGATCACATTTTAGGGCAGTAAATTAAAACAAAATCTGCTATTATAATCCTGATTAAAATTTCTCTATGTTAAAAATAAACTTCGACTCGCTGTACCAAATTGATCCAGAGCACGGACTACCCCGTTCAACCTTTGCCGATCACGCCGATTATTTAGCCCCCACGTTAAAAAAGGTAGAAGCGCGTGGCCAAGGGTTTTATAAAGTAATAGATGATAAAACCGTGCTGGATGAGATTCAGGATTTCGCTGATGGCGTAAACGATAAATACTCAGATATTGTGGTGTGTGGCGTTGGTGGATCGGCCCTGGGGCCAATTTGTTTGCGAGATAGTTTTGCGGGTTCGTTTGATAAAGGCCGACCTAAACTACATGTGCTAGAAAATATTGATCCTGATTTTATGTCAGAAGCCGTTGAAGCACTTGATTTAAACCGAACACTTTTTTTGATCATAAGTAAGTCAGGGGGAACGCCAGAAACGGTAGCCCAGTTTATGTTCTTTAAAGATTTAACCGATAAAGCCGGTTTAGAACTCAAATCACATTTTGTTTTTATTACCGACCCCAGCCATGACGTAAGTTTACTTCGAAGTATTGGCGAAGATGAAGGCGTTAAAATGTTTGATATCCCCTCAAGCGTAGGCGGTCGTTTTAGTGTGCAAACTGCTGTTGGCTATGTACCAGCGGCCTTGATTGGGATTGATATTAAAGCGCTTAACGAAGGTTTAAAAGATATGCGGGACTCTTTTTTGAACACAAATATTGATCAAAATTTACCATTTCAATTAGCCTGTGTGCAAACGGGTGCGTATCTAAAAGAAAAACCGATTAATATTATCATGCCGTATCATACCAAGCTGCGGCAGTTTGGGGCCTGGTGCGTACAACTGATTGCCGAATCAACCGGTAAATTTAAAGAAGATGGGAGCAGCGTTGGTATTACGCCTGTACCCGCATTGGGGGTAACCGATCAGCATTCACAAGTACAGCTGTTTGCAGAAGGCCCGAATGATAAACTGGTTATTTTTATTGGGGTCGAAAATTTTGAAAATAATGTCGTTATTCCGGTAAATATAAACCACGCTAAAACTAACTTTTTGACCGGAAAAACATTTAAAGATTTACTGCATGCTGAGCAACAAGGCACGGCTTTAGCCTTAACTGAAAATGATCGTCCTAATATTACGATTACGATTCCTGAACTTTCGCCTTATTATTTAGGGCAACTGTTTATGTTGTTTGAGGGCGCAACCGCCTTTTGGGGAGAATTTTTTGAGATTAATGCGTTTAACCAACCCGGGGTTGAGCGAGGTAAGGTATTAACGCGGGAGATTTTAGGTTCGTAGTTTTTTGCCGGTTGAAAAAGATCTTTTTTTCTGCTATAATTGCGTAATCTAAATAAACAAATGACTAAGAGTAATATAATCTCGGTGGAAGAAGCGCTTAAGCATCCGGAAGTGTTTCGAGTCAGTATCTTTGGTTCAGCTCGTACAAAACCTGGTCAGCCAGAGTATGATAAAGTTTATGAGTTGGCAAAGGCTTTAGGCAAGCGAGATATTAGTGTAGTAACTGGTGGTGGTCCCGGGCAAATGCACGCGGGCAATAAAGGACACCGAGATGCGGAATCGAGTACGAATTCAATTGGTTTGACGGTTCGATTGCCCTTTGAATCAGAGCACAATGGTTTGCTGGATGTCGAAGAGCATTTTGAGAAATTTGGGAGCCGTTTAGATCATTTTATGGCGTTATCTAATGCGGTCGTTATTAGTGCGGGAGGAATTGGAACGTGCCTTGAGCTTTTTTACACGCTTCAGTTAACCCAGGTGAAGCACATTTGTCCGATTCCGATTATTTTATTGGATGACATGTGGGAAGAGATGCTTAATTGGCTCAAAGGGACGGCGGTTAACCGTGGCTTTGTAAGTCCTGGAGATTTAGACAACATTATTGTGGCGGCCAATATTGAGCAGGCCCTTGATATAATTGCCCAGACTAAAAAAGCGTTTGATGATGGTGAAGGTCGAGTGTGTGTGAACTCGCAGATTTATAAACTTCGGGTAGAGGATGATATTAGAGAAAATAAAAAACTGGTGGTGACAGATCGTCGCTACACAGTAGACTCTCCGAGTGAGACTTTTTAAATACAGAGTTTATTTTTTTCTACTTGCAGCCTTCAGTTTAACCTTACTGGGTTGTGTTAAGGTGCCGCTTCCAGAAGAGGTGCAAATTAAAAAAGACATAACAACACCGCCTGTTACCTACGGTCTAGAAGATGATTCTGGGAACGTGTTAGGTTTTGCGACCCCCATTAATGAAAATATTCTAGTTGCCCCAGATCACTTACGACAAAGCGAAGAAACACTGTATTTTCAGAATAAAGCTATTGAAATTTTAGCGCGTGATTTTAGGCATGACTTGCTTTTTTTTAAAGTAGAAGATTTAACATTTGAAGCCGTACCCGTTTGGAGCAATAAACCACCAGGAGCTGGGCAGCGATTGTCTTGGGATTCGTCGGAGGCTAAAAATGAAGCGACAGTGTTTTCAACACGATCGAGCTTTGATTTAGGCAGCACCGTTATTGAAGATACCATGGAAATTAAAGCGATTGTGCTGCCAGGGGACTCGGGTAAACCTTTGTATGACCCGGTGAGTCATACAATTTATGGTATGTTAATTGCCACCGACGCTTTAAAGGGTGTTTCTCATTTTATTCGATCTGATGAGGTGTTAACTCTGGCAAAGGAATATTTAAACACGCTCTATTAAAGTTACTATTATATAGTCTTGACGTGCCGTTTAAAGCCTTTAAAATGCGTTCGAATTAACTTTTAGATTATGGTAACGCAAGACAAAAAGACGGTTATTGCCGCGCAGCAGCTGCACGGTAAAGATACAGGATCAACGCCTGTACAAGTATCAATCCTGACAAAACGAATCAACGATTTGACAGAGCACTTAAAAACGCACAAAAAAGATAAGCATTCACGACGAGGTTTACTTGGTTTGGTTGGTCGACGACGACGCCTACTACGTTACTTACAAATGAACGATGCGCCGGCTTACCGCGCGCTTGTAAAAGACTTAGGTCTTCGGGCATAGGTTTTCAATATCACTACAAACGCTCGGAGCAAAGACCGGGCGTTTTTCTTTTAAAGATTTAAGAAAAATTCCTCATCGTTGTTCTGTAGTGTTAAGTGGTTGAAATAAAAACTCTTCTATTTTTTTAATTTCTGCAGAATATGAATGAAGTAAAATCATTTTCGGTCGCGTTGGGCGACAAAGACTTAGTTATCGAAACGGGTAAATTTGCCACGCAAGCGCAAGGAGCGGCTTTAGTGAAGTATGGAGAACAACAAATTTTAGTAACGTGTGGCGCGGGTGATGGTCGCCCGGGTATGGATTTCTTTCCATTGGTAGTGGAGTACGAACCAAGAACCTACGCGCTTGGGTTTTTGAAACACTCAAAAATTAATAAACGTGAAGGTCGAAAAAGTGACCGCGACATTTTAGCGTGTCGAATGATTGATCGTCCACTGCGACCTATGTTTCCAAAAGGAACGCGTAGTGAAGTACAAATTATTGCCACGCAATTGCAAACCGATGGGACGCAAGCGCCAACTTCTTTATGTATGACCGCGGCGAGTGTCGCTATTCAATTAGCGGGTTTACCGTTTGAGGCTTCTATTGCTGGGGTACACGTTGGTAAAGATGAAGACGGAAATCTGGTAACCTCTCCAACCTACGATCAACTTGATAACAACGGTTTAGACTTGATTGTCGCTGGTACGGCTGATGCTATTACAATGGTAGAAGCCGGGGCTAATTTAATGAGTAATGATGAAATGCTTGAGGCTTTGGCTTATGCGCATGAAGAAATTAAAAAACTGTGTGCGGCTCAAGATGAATTTATCGCTCAATTTGATATTGAGCCACTAGAATTACGAATGGCAGGGGAATCTGAATCCGCTGATGCGGCGGCAGCAGCCTTTGATAAAATTATTACCGAAGACGAACTGAGTGAGGTTCGAGGGGTAACGAAAAAAGAAGTGAAGAAAAAAATGAAAGCGCTTGAACACAAACTAGAAGAGGCTTGCGCGTCAGCGATTGAAGCGGAAGAATTTTCAAAAGGGGATTTGATGAAAGTTTTAGATAAACGATTCGCTAAAAATATGCGAGCGGGTGTGTTTAGCACGGGCAAACGAGTCGATGGTCGCGCGGTGAATGAGGTTCGACCTTTGTACACCGAAGTCGGAACTTTAAACCGAGTCCATGGTTGTGGATTTTTCCAACGAGGTGAAACCCAAGCGTTGTCAGTGTTAACGCTGGGCGGACCAGACGAAGAACTACACGTGCCCGATGCGGATCGTCCTGAATTTAAGCAACGGTACATGCATCACTACAACTTCCCACCGTTCTCGGTGGGTGAAACTCGTATGTTACGAGGCCCGGGTCGACGTGAAATTGGTCACGGCGCTTTAGCCGAACGAGCGCTTAAATATGTAATTCCAACCCCAGAAGAAGGCTGGGCGTACACGATGCGCGTAGTTTCTGAAATTTTAGCGTGTAACGGCTCAAGCTCAATGGCTTCGGTTTGTGGCTCGACTTTAGCGTTGATGCACGGTGGAGTGCCGATCAAAGCTCCAATCGCGGGGATTGCCATGGGTCTGTTAATGGATGCGGATTCAGGGGATTATAAAATCTTAACTGATATTCAGGGGCTTGAAGACTTTGATGGTGACATGGATTTCAAAGTCACGGGTAATAGCGAAAGTATTACTTGCCTGCAGTTAGATATTAAAATTAAAGGTCTTAAACTAGAACTACTTAAAGAAGCTTTAGAACAAGCGCAAACCGCGAGAAAGCATATTCTAGCCAACATGCTAGAAACGATCGACGCTCCAAACGAAGAAATGAACGAATTTGCGCCACTGATTGAAGTGATGAAAGTCGATACCGATGACATTCGAGTGGTAATTGGTAAAGGCGGAGAAACGATTCAAGGCTTAACGGCTGACTACGATGTTAAAATTAGTATTGAAGATGACGGAACGGTGGTTATCACGGGGCTTCGTGAAAATATTAAAGCGGCCCGAGCCGCTATTGAAAAACTGGTTTACAAACCAAATCCTGGAGATGTATTTAAAGGCTGTTTAGTAAAAACTATTATGGATTTTGGCGCCTTCGTAGAATACGTGCCGGGTAAAGATGGTTTGGTACACGTTTCAGAAATTGCGCAAGAACGAGTAGAGAACGTAACCGACTACCTTAAAGAAGGGCAACGAGTAAACGTTATTATTAAAGAGATTGATCGACAAGGGCGAGTGAAGCTGAGTATGAAAGATACCGAGCAGGCTTCGTAACTTGACACCGTAATTGCAGAGAAAGGCACTTTAAAAAAGTGCCTTTTTTACAAAACTTAAATTATACGCTATGGTAGTGAGTGATTATAATCCCTCTTATTATGAAATATACCCGATTGTTTCTGTTATTCGTATTGGCACCAGCTCTTTTTTTGACGGCTTTAGCCGTTGAAGATCCGAAGTCTTCTTTAGATAGAAGAATTGAGATTATGCCAATGATGGTTGAAACAGACATAAAAATTGATGGTGTTGAAGGTGAAATGAAAGCGAGTGTGTCACCAAAGATTGGGGATATAAAGGGTGAAGTAATTAATAATGACGTTGAAGGTGAAGCGGCGTCTGTTTGTGACGGCGTAACGTGTGGTGATGGCACGTGTGCGCCTACGGCCGACGCTTGTGCGGGCGTGGAAATGCCACAGGCTTTTATAAAATTTGATGGTGCTGATGGGGAGGCGAAAGATCGAGAAGCCGTTTGTAACGGACTGGATAATGACTGTGACGCAGAAGTTGAGTCTGAAATTTCTGCTGGCGGTGGTGGTGGCGGTGGAAAAGTTGATGTACAAGATATCAACATTATTAAATATGAAGCCGGCCCAATTTGTGATGGCTTTACGTGTGATGATGGCAGTTGCGCCACCATGATTGAAGATTGCTCTATAAATGCGGATATTATTACTGCGAATTTGAAATTAGATCCCCTTAAGGGCGAGTTGCAGCTTAAACCGGATAATGGAGATGTTGTTTGTGGTGACACGGATCATTTAGCTTCCGGTGGTAAGGGCGATGATTGCGATGATGATGACCCTACTAACACCCCGACGCCGCAAAAAATAGGAGGTGATGATCCGATTCCAGGTATTGATATCATTGATAAAAGACCCCCAAGACCTCAAGTTAATGTTTCTGAAGAGGATACCCCCAACACCCCGACGCCGCAGAATATAGGCGGGAATGATCCGATTCCAGGTATTGATATCATTGATAAAAGACCCCCAAGACCTCAAGTTAATGTTTCTGAAGAGGATGCCCCTAACACCCCGACGCCGCAAAACATAGGTGGAAATGATCCGATTCCAGGTATTGATGTCATTATCAAAAGACTTCCAAAGCCTCAAGCTGATGGTTGTAATGATTGTTGGGTAGACGTCGAATCTGACGAACTTGAATTTGTTTCGACCGAAACCGAAGTTGCCTGGACACAAGCTCGTGCAACTCAAAATAATACTCTGGCAGTGAAAGGTATTGAGCAAAAATCTTTATTCGGGCTCTTTAAAGTGAATATGCAAGTTGAAACAGAGTTTGATACTCAGGGGACCATGGGGAAAATGAATCGACCTTGGTATTCGTTTTTAGCGTGGTAAACAACCCTTAACGATTAAATAAAAAAAACCGCTCTGATTGAGCGGTTTTTTTATAGATAGAGACAGGAGTTTACTTTTTATTTAAAACATTTTATAATATATTTATGAAAAGTCCTACAGAGGCTGAGAAACTACTTGCCGATAGTAACCTCAATTATTGGCAGGCTCTTTTTGGTACGGTTGAAGAAAAACA
>Ga0307935_1000379_pt1 | contig 20377 bp, 16 predicted proteins | sample OrgLakmetageno92_FD_201827 | JGI IMG/M metagenome (GOLD analysis project Ga0307935, IMG submission 201827) | Saline water microbial communities from Organic Lake, Antarctica - #92 | ecosystem: Environmental > Aquatic > Non-marine Saline and Alkaline > Saline | place: Antarctica: Organic Lake...
CCAAAGACTGGATCACTTTTTTTGGCCCATATTTCTTTGAGTTTATCAGCGACATACTTCTCACGTTTTGCGCGCGCTTTTAAAATTTTTTGCCGATAGCTGTTTACACTTTCTACGCTGGTTAGTTTCGCCATTTCGGCGTAAATTAGACCCCTATCTTTGCTGTTAAAATAGTAAGGCAGAAAAGACTGCATTTCCGGCTCAATTTCTTCGTTAATCTTTTGATTCACTTCGTTTACCACTTGGGTTTCTTTGGCGTGTTTATGAAATTGTTCTTTAAGATAGGTTTCTAATTTTTGGAACTTATTTGGATCGAGCGCTTCATTTTCAAATTTCGCCCAAAAAAGTTCTACCTCAGTATCTACTGTCGTGTTAGATTGTGCTGCTTGGGCTAATTCTAATTCAAAATGTCCGAGTAGTTTTTGTAATTTTTTAGCTTGAGTCATCAAAAGCTCAAAGCTTTGAATCGCCATGGTTTCCTCCGCTCCGCTCACTCCTGAATTCTGAAACTTATCAAGTCGCTGTGTTAATTCATCTTGCAACGGTTCTGGCGTCTCATTCTTAATAGATTCGCGCTGTTCTTTGATCCAAATTTCAGTTTGAGGATTTATATCTTCTTCATCGGCGTTTTCGGCGGTGTTGGAACTCATTGTAGGTGGTTAGGAAAACAAAAAGCCCAGAAATAAGTGTCAGGGCTTTTTTGTTTTTATTTAAAAAGAAAGACTATTCAGTGGCTTCAGGCATCATGTCTGGAGTTCCTGTTTCAGATGCTGCCTCGGTTGTAGCCGGGATTTCTGGAAGATCTAAGCTTTCACAAGCGACATTGATTAGATTTACTTCTTTTTTGTTGTTTTCGTCTAAGTTGTTGAATAAGTTGATTGGCTGACAAGGTTCAGCGCCGGCTCGTTCAATAATTTCTGCAATAGCTTGCGCTTGGCCAATTTGTGCCGCTTGAGCCATTTGTTGTTGCATTTCAGCTTCATTTGGAGCCTCACTACCACCACAAGCAGCTAGTGTTACGGTTGCTAAAAGGAGTGCCGAAAGTTTTAGAGTTTTCATGTTTTAAAGGTTATTTTTTTTTAAATTTTAACCACTTAATCGGCTCAGGCAAGCAAAGTTTAATCTTTATCGGCCTCATGGGCATCGCGGTATTTCTGCTTTGTTTTATCGCTGGTGTGTTTGTGTTGAACTATTGGCGCTGGGTAGTCGGTAAATAAGTTGGGGCCGGCCTCATTCCATTGGTTTATATCCTTAGCTGATACGTCTTTAAGTTCTGGGATCCATTTTTTAATGTAATCACTTTGTTTATCAAATCTTTCTTGTTGTCGCCAAGGGTTAAAGATTCTAAAAAAAGGCTGCGCATCAACGCCTGTACTGGCGGCCCACTGCCAGTTTCCGTTATTAATAGCCGGATCGTAGTCGAGTAATTTTTGGGCAAAATATTTTTCACCCCAGTGCCAATCTACTTCTAAATTTTTTATGAGGAAACTTGAGGTAATCATTCGTACTCGATTGTGCATGTAACCCGTAGCATTTAATTCACGCATGCCCGAGTCTACTATTGGAAAACCCGTTCGACCTTCACACCAAGCGTTAAATTTCTCTTCACTATTTTCCCAAGGTAGGTTTTCAAACTTGGGGGTGAAACTTTTTTCAAACACATGAGGAAAAAAGTATCCAACGTGGGTAAAAAAATCATGCCAGTACAATTCACTGACTACCGTATGGTCAACGCCATAAAACTGACTCAGTTTGTAATAACTTTCTCTCATCGAAACGGTGCCAAATTTGTGATGCGCTGACAAATGTGTGGTTCCATCTTGAGCCGGAAAGTCGCGTTGCTCATCGTATTTTTTATTTAGCTTTTCGTATATGGCTAAAGCTTCCTGCCGCCCCCCTTTGACCGTTAATTTTTCATTCTCTTTACTTTGGATTTTGCCGGTTATAGTTTTTAAACTTTCACAAATTTTAAAAGATTCTTTTCCTAAATTATTTAATTTTTCGGTGTGGGGTTCGCGTACTAAATTCTGTGAAGCATTGCGATAATAAGGCGTGAAGACTTTATAGGGCGTACCATCGTCTTTTTTGGTGTCATCTGGAGCGTTCAAAGTTGAATCATGAAAATCATTAAATTTAACCATATTTTCAATGCACCACGTTTTAATATTTTGATCTCTTTTTTGCGCAAAAGGCGTATAATCAATGTTTAAATAAAGGGCCTCAAATTCAATTTCGTTTTTAAGGGTTTCAAGCGTATCGATTACCTTTCCACTACAAAAATTTAAGACGGCGTTGTGTTTATGAAACGCCGTTTCAAGTTCTTTAAGGGATGTGACCATAAATTGAAAACCCGCTTCTGAAAAATAAGGATGATCTCTTTGTTCTGGATCAAAAATAAAAACGCAGTGTACGTTTTCACTATTTTTTAAAGCTTCGTTTAAAGCGGTATTATCTTCAAGTCTTAAGTCTCGGCGAAAAATAAAAAGTGAATTTTTGATCATAGTGACTTTATGTTAGTACTTTTGAAAATCTGTTGAAGCTTAATTTGTTGAAATTACGTATTAATGGTATAATACCCTAATGGCTGGGCACTTAGATCAACCTCCAAATAATGATTTACCACCTGAAGCGGTGGAACGACAAATCTGCGTACAAGATTGCCAAGAAGAACTGGGTGCTTTAGAAAGTGAAATTTTATCAGCTCAGGTTAAAGATAATTTTTTAGCCTATGGAGAAAGTGTTAATTTGCGCTTTAGATCGCAACAGCCCGTAGCGGAATTTGAAGAAGGGAATCAAGCAAGGCTGCGTTCAGCTACAGGGGAATTAGCCCCAACCGAGGTTATTACCCAGTTTGATGTTAATATTGAAGATCTTCCTTCGTCTTTAGACCCTTTATTTGAACCGTTAATCGAAGCGGGAATGAGTGACTATGATTTAAAAGATGTGCGGGTTTATGCAACCACAGTGCCAAATTCGGATTTTCAAGGTGCGTTCGTAACATACGAAGCTGGTACGATAGGACGGGGGATATCTGTTTTTGCCGATGATAACGGTTTGGTAAAGCAAACTTATATAGATGATGCCGGGATTATGGTTTTAGATGGAGGGGCTTTAGCCGATAGAGGAGAAGAAAAATTCATGGACGTGCTTGCCAATGAAACGAGTCACCATTTACTGAACGCCGCGCGAAATATTTATATTGACCGCAGAATTCAAAACTACGTTGGGTTGCCCGTTGAAGAAGTACCGACGATAGCTGATTTAGAGACGGAATTAATAGACGGCTTTTCTCATACAGATTTACCACCAGGCGATTTCAATTACGATTATTTTAATGAGTTTATTTCCGATAGTGCTTCGGTCATGACCAACGATGCAGCCGTTGACCAACTGGTGGGGCGTGTAATTGATATTGGAAATCAAGATACTTATGGTCTCAGTCGTGATTTTTATTTTCACCATCTTGCGATTTTTTCTCAGCAAGGAGGCGAAACCCAAATTTCAGGCTCTGACTTACAAGCGTTTGTGGACACAGAAAACCAGGCAGCGACAGTATGGAATAACACAGAAATTCCGGAAGAAGGGGCCGCCGCGATTGATACCTATTGGGAAAATGCACAACGGTACGGTTTGGATTTAAGTTTTACCGATAACGTTATGAAATCGGCTCAAAACCCTGATTTTGTAACTTATATAAAGCAGAAATATACAAATGTTGGCATCGCTTTTACACAGCACATAGCCGATAAAATAAACGCTTTGCCGCCTTCGGGCAACTAACCTTTACCTCGGTAGTGAAACCAAAACTTAAGCCATTTTTTAACTTTAGGGCTGAAGAGTTTAGGACCATAATGCGTACTAGCGGCCCATTTACTAGCCTCGCCAAAAGTGGGGTAAATGTAGGTTGAGCGCGCAATTTTGGTGAGGGGAATATTATTTTCAAGGGCGAGTTGCCACTCGCGAATCATTTCACCCGCTCTCGTAGCCACAATTTGGGCTCCAATAACAGTGCTACCTTTTAAAAGCACTTTTATATAACCTTCTGTGGCGTTTTCGGCTTGAGCACGATCATTTTTAGCGAGATCAAATTTAGTGACTTCGTAGTTTATCTTCGCCTTTTTAGCCGAAGCTTCATCGTGTCCGATGTGGGCAATTTCAGGGTCGGTGAAAATCGTCCACCCAATTTTCATAGGTTCAACTTTTTGCTTAAAAGGGAGTCGCAGAATTTCGTTACTGAGTACAATGCCCGCTTCGTAATTTGCGGCGTGGGTAAACATAATCTGGCCATTTACATCGCCAATGGCCGTAATATTATTTTGGCTGGTACGTAGTTTTGAATTTACTTTAATACCGCGTTCGTCGTGCGCTACCCCGGCAGTATTAAGCTCTAATTCTAAGTTAGGTTGTCGGCCGGCAGCCACTAAAATACTATCAGCTAAAATACTGTAAGGTTGATTATGTACGAGTAATTCAATTTTTTTCTCTAAGCCTTCGTTAGTGATTTGTACTGGTTTGGCGTTTGTTATAATTTCAACCCCTTCGGCTTTGAGTTTCGTGTTTAGAATTTCAGCTATATCTGAATCTAAGCGGCCTAGAAATTGATCGTGATGTTCTAAAATAGTGACTTTTGTGCCTAAACGATTTAGCGCTTGGGCTAGTTCAGCGGCAATCACCCCCCCGCCAATAATAGCGAGTTTTCGGGGTTGTTCGCGGAGTCTAAAAATATGTTCATTGGTAATAAAACCAGCTTCTTTTAGCCCTGGTATTTCAGGGATTTTTGGACGTGAGCCAGTCGCAATGGTAATACGTTTAGCGGTAATTTGTAGGGTCGGTTCAGTGCCGATATTTGCGGGTTGAAATTTTTCCCAGGTTTTTGAGAGCGTAACGTTTAGGGTGTGCTTATTAAGAAAAACGGCTTTTCCAAAAATGACTTCACAGCCCATTTTTCTAAATCTATCAGGATGATCGTGCATTTGGATGCCTGCCTGCACGTCACTAATTCGTTTTATTATTTGTTCCCAGCTGTGAGGTTGATTATTTGACTTTAAGCCATAATCGGCAGCATGATTTTGTTGGTACGCTACTTTAGCGGTTTTTATTAAAGTCTTACTGGGCACACAGCCATAATGCAGGCAATCACCCCCTAACATGTTTTTATCAATTAAAGCTACCTTAACGCCTAGCTGCGCTGCGGCAGAAGCGAGACTTAGCCCAGCGGAACCACCTCCGATAATTAAATGGTCGTAATCGTAATTTTTAAACATGTTTTGTGATTTTAAAGACTGGTGTCTGGTTTGAAATATTTAATAATTTTTGGAACGAGTAATACCAAAGTTACCATAATAATAGGTAAAAGTAGCGCCTTTGGACCTTCCAATAAAGAGTCGCCGAGAAACACAAACGCTGGCGTAAATATTAAATTAGTACCCAGTGTGGCAAAGAAAAAATCTTTAGCTTTTAGCGTCTTAATCATGCCAGCGGCGTAACTTAAAGGAATATATGGGGCGAACAAACAGCGCAGCAGGAAAATACTTTTAAAGCCGTGGTTTTCAGTTTGAGTTTCGATTTTTTTAATTAAAGCCCCAATCCCTTTTTTTTGTTTGAGGGTGTTTAGCTTTTCTGGACTCACTTGCCGTGTGATAAAAAAAGCGGTTTGAGCCGCTAACGTGGCGGCAATAATGACATAAACGGTGCCCCAAATTTTACCAAAAAGTAAGCCCGCTAAGACGCTAAAAGCCGCCGCCGATATAAAGGCCAGTACTAAACCATAGTACAGCGCTACAAAGACCAAGGGAGCTAAAACACCAAATTGATCAATGAAGCTTTTAAGATTTTCTACTTTTATAAAGTTTTTAAAAGTTTCAAAAAAATCGGTGAAAAAAAAGCAGTATCCAAGCGCTACAAGGCAGAGCGCTAGTATTAAAAATTTTATTTTAGAATTCATAGGCTTAGGGTAAACAGCAATCAATAAATCGACAAGCTTTGGCGGTAGCCTGCGCTTCCTAATCGTTGAACCGAGTAGGGGAGACATTTAGATTGTCTACATACATCGTTTGAGATTCATCCAGATTCAGGTTTGAACCAACACCAACTTCTAAAACCGAATAGACCATATCGGCGGTAGGAAGTGTCGCCGCTCTTTCTCCTACTATTTTTTTATCGTTCATCCAAATTTCAACCAAACCTTCGCTTCGTATGTCCGATAATTTTAAGTGCATTTTGATTTCTACCCATTCATTCAGCGGTACATGCACCCGTTCTAGTAAATCTTGCTGCACGACATCCATCGCGGGCAGCCAGTTATCATATCGAAGGCCAATACTGTTTCGGAATGAGAAAAATAAACTGGGTCCTGGTTCGCCTATGTTTCTAAGTGTGTCATTGCGAGAGCGCAGTGACAAAAACATACTTTGGTTTAAGTTTTGTAGTTCTGATTTTTTCGCATCATCTGGTCCGGTAAAATAAAACCAGCCTGATATGTAAACGTCGTCGCCTTTTTCAAAATCAAACAACTGTCGCCGAATGGCCGCTTTAGAATCACCAAACCAGACTTTACCAAACGGTTCAGCGTAAAATTTAAGGGAATTTTGTCCACGTCGTCGAATACCTTTTTCAATGGCAATGTAATTACCGACACTTTCGTTCATGACACACGAAGAAAGGTTTATCATGCAATATTGCACGGTACGCCGGAAAGAAGATTTATTATTCTGAATAATCGTTTCGTGCCATCGCGACCAATCTTCTTTAAAGAGTTCAGAGACGCTATCTACATTTTCAAAACCCTCACTGAAAGTGTTACTAGACTCCTGAGAGAGTACAGCCTCTTTCATGGCTTTTTGATCTGGGGTTTTATAAACGACCTGATAGCCAATCCAGATAAACAGAAAGGCGAAAGAAAATTGGATAATTCTTTTAAGCATATTTTTATTTTAAACGACATAGCGCGGCAGCGCCAGCCGCGCCTGCATTATTTTGGTTATAGAAGTGTAACTGAAAGTCATGAGGATAGTTTTCTAGCTGATCGTTGGTACGATTAATAATTTCGGCTTCAAAATGCTGCCAGAAATAACGAGCGGCGCCACCACCCAAAATTATCGTGTCAGGATCAAAAGTAAGCACTAAACCGCTAAGCCATTGGGCAAAAATATTTAAGTGATTTTCAAGCGGTGGGAGGAGGCTTTGTTTTTGTTTTGGTAAAATTTCAGAAAACTGTGTACTGGCGTCTAACCCTAAGTGCTTTTTTATCCCTGGCCCAGAAAGCCACGCTTCAATCTCTTTTTGTTGCACTACCATGTGCCCAATTTCGCCTGCATAGCCGTGAGCCCCTTTTAGGATTTGCCCTTCAATAACTATGCCACTGCCGACGCCCGTCCCTAAAATAATGCCAAGTGTGATTTTTGAATTCGGTTCGACACTTTGCCGAGCACCGAACGCAAAAGCGCGAGCGTCGTTCTCAATAAAACTGGGAAGCTTTATTTTATCAGTTATATATTCACATAAAGCGAACCCATCCAGGTTTGGTACGTTGGGTGCTTTTACAATACGGCCTTTCTCAGAGTCTACAAAACCAGCCCAGGCAATGCCCACGCTTTTTGTATTCTCATCTCTAACTTCCTCGATGGCTTGAATTAAATTATTCAGCGTTTCTTCTTTTGGTTTATCGGCTTGCGTTAGAACTTTAGTTTCCGCTTCAAGTTTCATGTTGGCGTTGTAGCGCGCGACATAAATTTTAGTACCGCCAATATCTACGCCTAAAGTGTTCATCATGATACATTATAAAGTGTACTTATGCTACTGACAAACCCTTAGCCCTTACTTTATTTGGGCCCTTTATCTTTATTTTTTAGTGCTTGGTATTTTTTTGTGTAGCGCAGTACGGAATCTACATACGTGGAGTGACTCCACGTCAACGGCGCCACCGATAAAGGGGCGTCTGTATGCGGATCCATTTGTTCGGGTAATATACTCGCTGAGTTTTTTTGTCGCACTACCCAATCAAATGTTTCTCGAATGGGATGTAATTGGTGTACAGTTTGTGCCATTTCTAATTTCCAATTGGCCAGCCAAAGGGTGGTTATAATCCAGGGATTCCCAGGGAGAGTCGCGGAATATTCATATTCCCAGTTACGATGATAAAAATCACCTTCGTAACGACAGATGCCACCGACTTCTGTTTGCACGGTCAAATGTGATTCAATGGCTTCCATGGTACTAATCATGCGTGGGTCATCGGCGGGTATCAATCCCATTTCCCAGACAAAAGCGACACTAGCATCAACGGTTGGGTCAACTTTTAGTTCGCCCCCTTCATAAAACACTTTTTTAACAAAACGACCGTGTTCTTCACTGTACATATGTTTTAAGATGCTTTGCCTCATTTTTTTTGCCGCATCTCGAAACACAATTTCATCTTCATGATGCCCTGTAACGTGCGATAAATTTTCGGCCGCTTTTAAGCCAGCGTAAGCGGTGGCACAGGTAAAAGTAAAAACTCCATACTGTTCTTCCCACAAATCATAGCTTTCTTTGGGCAGGCCCGTTTCTTCGTTTACATATTTAATAATAAAACGACCAATTTTTAAAACCATTGGGTTGAATAGTCTCTGCACCACTTCAATTGATTTAGATTCTTTATAAAGCTCCCACAAAGCGACCAGTAATAAAGCCGACTCGTCTTCTTGAATCGGAATTTGGCTTTTACCGTTGCGCACTTTGGGATGCCATGAGGAGCCGAGTGAACCATCTGGGGTAAATTTATGTAACACGTAGCCATCATGCGTAATTAAATTTTTAGAAAATTTTAAAAAACTTTTAACGGTTTCAAAATAACCGGCTCGCGCTAAAGAAACGCAGACTAAAGCCGCATCGCGTGGCCAAACGTAGGCATAGGTGTCTTTATTGAACTCCATAATATCAGAATCCGTTGAGGCAATGATAGCCCCTCGGTTATCAATTTGACTGCGAATAAGGAGCAAACTTTGGTACCATAATTTTTGCGCTTCTTTCGGTACTCCTTTTAATTTTAAGTCCTGTTTAGTGGCCCACTGTTTCCAGTACCCAAAAGTGTGTTGGTAAATTTTTTCGGGTCCGAGATTCGTAACGCGTTTATTAATACGGGCAATGTCACCGTAGTTTTTTCCCGCCACAATCCAGAAATAAAGCGCGCGTGGCTTGCCTGGTTCGATTGATTTATAAAACCCAATCGTTGAATCAACTGAACCTTGCTCAATTGGATTGCCGTGTAAATGACCGTCTTCAGCGTCTTTCCAGGTACCTTCTCGGTCACCGTAGTTTGATTTTCCACAGGTGTATTCTGAAATACCTGATTGGCAGTGGTCCCACGCGCCATTAAGTAAAAAGTACCGCTGTTTACGGTAGTGCAACATCGCATTTAAATCGGGTTCGTAAATGGCGGTGTCTTCCATTTTATCACCGTACATGTAAAAGTCGTGTGAAAAATAAAGCCGAAACTCACGGGTGTTATCGCCCAAATTATGAACCGTGATTTTACGAAACAGGACGTCATGAGTGGTATATACAAAGTCTTCAAAAATAAGTTTTACGTTTAAGCCTTTGTTTTCGGCCACGGAATTACCCACTAGACTCCCTTGGTGATACTCGGGGGTAATTTCCCAGTGACCGTCGTTAAGCCAGCTAAAAATACCATCAACCCACAAACCGCAGCGGTGAATTTTTCCGTAGGATGAATGATTTTCTTGCCCAATGTAAGGATAGAAAAAATCCCTCATTTGGAGATGCTTATCAAAGTTGGCAAGCATGTTTCCGTTAGCGACAACGAGTGATTGGGGCATAGATTTGGAAACTTATTGAATGTTAGCGAGCAGTAAATCAAGTCGCCAGTCTAAGTGATGAATGGTGTTCATATAATTAATGTAGGCATCGTACGGGTTTTCGTACGGTGAAAAGTAGGTGTGCACGTCACCATCCGCCCAAAATTTAGTCGACATGTAATACAGGTGATCAGACGTTTGTAATTTTCTGAAATCGGCTAAAACAGAAATTATTTCTGAATCCTTTGAGGCTAAGTGGGCGTGTAGCTTTTTCTCAATTCGTGAAATTTCATTGAAAGCATTACGATGCATATCGTTTTCCAGCCAAGCGGAAATATCGCGTTCCGCATCGGCCCACGAAATAAATTCTGTGGCTTTATAGTTATTTTGGGCCTCAAAGTGATCGAGGGTTTGGCTGGGCGTTCGGAACACAATATCTCGATCCGCACATTTTTGGGGCAGATGACGTAAAAATTCAAAAATACCCGTATCTTCCCATTGGTGTTCGCCAAAGGTTTCAAAGTCCATGAATAAATTAACGGTGTCACCTGGCGATTCGTCGACCCATTGAGCAAAGGTTTCAGCTGTTAACGGTAAATCAGAGTTTGTCGTTTGGCTAAATCTAAAAGCGATATCGTCGGACAGTAAAAAATTCTTGGTTAAAATATTAAGCTGCTTTTTGGGTTTACCAGAAATACTATGTTTAGTGGCGATAGCGTGGTCTTCATGGCCAAGCTCAATTGAATGCGCGTGTCGTACTAAATTAGGATTGTCGTCGGGTAGAGCCGTGGCCCAACCTTCTGCCATAACGCCTTCGTAGCCCATTAAACGAATGAATTCGCCTAAATCATCTCGATAAATAAGTTCGGTATTTCTAAAGACTCTTGGTTTTTGATCAAAATATTTGATCATTAAATCTCGTTGCAATTCTACCTGCGTGGCGAATTCTTCTTTCGAGTATAAAAAGGATAACGAGTGATGATAGGTTTCGCCTAAATACTCAACTTTTCCGGTTTGAGCGAGTTTTCTGAAATTTTCTAATACTTCAGCGCCAGGTCTTTTAAAGTTTTCGCACTGCTCGACAAACACCCCAGAAAGCGAAAATGCGCAGTGGAAATTAGGGTACTGTTCACAAAGTTCCAGTAATAATTCGGTCGTGGGCAGGTAACACTTATGACTCACTTTTTCAAAAATTTGCTCATTGCTCTGTGGAGTTGTTTCTTTAAAATAATCATGGTTTTCGGGTGGAAAACGTAATTGGTGCTGCCTAATTCGATACGGCTGATGGACTTGAAAGTAGAAGCAAATTGATTTGGCCATTATATTTAAGTTTAAAGAGAAGTGTGATTTTCGTAAATTTCCATCATCCGCGAAGCCTGTGCTTCCCAGGTGAGACGATCTTTGTTGTCCATGGCTTTAGTTCTAAGTGTCCGTCTAAGTTCGGGATACTTTTGGAGCGCTAAAGTGTATTCAGCCATTTTATCGGAGTCGTGAAAATCGACTTCCAGCTTATGGCCAATAATTTCGTTGGCGCCACAATTTTTTGAAATAATAAGGGGCGTGCAGTGATCAATCACTTCGATAGCGGTTAAACCGAATGGTTCTGAAACAGAAGGAATAATGCACGCATCTGCCAGCATATACAGCGCGTCCCGTTTAGCAGGAGGTAAAAACCCGTGACAGTGCACGTTTTTTTCCAAACCAAACTTTTTAATTTGCGCCCGAATTTGGGGCATCATGTCACCGTCTCCCGCAATATGAAAATGTATATTAGGGTTATGAGGTACCACTTTCGCGGCGGTATCCACGAAATATTCGGGCCCTTTTTGCAACGTTACTCGACCAATGAAAAGCACCCAAAACTCTTCTTTATTTTTTGGGAACTGCCGCGCTTTAATATACTCCGGCGTTGGGACCTTTTTCTCGTAGGCGTTGTAAACCACGAGTATTTTTTCCGGGTCAATGCCATACTGATCAACGAGTATTTTTTTTGTATACTGACTAACCGTTACGACACGCAGCGATTGTTGCATGGCATATTGTTCTCGTTTAAACACTTCACTGTCTTTATTGGTGGTGCCCGTTCGGTCTACTTCGGTGGCGTGAATGTGAATGATGTAGGGAATACCGCGTTTTACTTTAAGTTGAATAGCGGCTTCAGCGGTAATCCAGTCTTGGGCGTGTACAAGGTCAAAGTCGTTTTCGCCGGTCAACGCGACCACTTCAGCGGCAAATCGGTCAATTTCAACCCAAAGATTTTCGCCATACACATCGCTCTCTGCGCTTGATTTACTTACATCAGGGCCGCCTTTTTTATACTGATTGAGGGCTTTTTTATAATCGCCAGCGTTCATGTAGGGTGAGTACATAAACGTTGGTACGTGAATGGTATTAACTAAGTCATCGTATCTTTGCGCACTATTGGCAAAAGTAAGTAATTTGACGCCTGGATCATAACCACTACTAACGATTTTGTGCGTAATAAATTGAGGTAGTACTAAAGTTATGTCCGCGCCTTGAGCCACCAGTGCTTGAGCTAAATTTTTTGTGACGACTCCCAGACCACCTGAAAAAACTGGGGGATATTCCCAGCCAAGCACTAATACTTTTGGAGCTTTTGCCATATTTGTTTTTTTGTTTTCGATCGTAATTTTAGCGTGAAGCACGTCTTAACCAAAAATAATCCTATACTTTAAGCTAGTCACAAACAAGGGATTGTTTTATTGAAGGCAAAGTGCGCCGCTAGCGAATGTCAATGTTATTGCCTGCAATAGGGAATAAGCCCACGATGTTGGTGGTATTGGCGTTTACCCATGATGGTAAGTAAAGTACAAACCGTTCAGAGCTACCCGATTGGGCATTGGGGCTGAGGTTGCCTTTAAGGTTTGCACGCCAGATTTGGCCGCTACTGAGCGTTATTAAATTATTGAGATTCAGCGTTACAAGATCATCGTTAGGTTTGATTGTGCTGGTTACTTTTTGGCCGTCAACTTCAAGCCATAAAGATTCATAGCTGCTGATATCGCCGTTGCCTATGCGTCGAAATTGGATTCCATTGAGATTGGAAGCGCTGTTTTGGGCTTTGAAAATGTAGGTGCCCAGTAAGGCGTTGCTTTGGCCTTGGTTTAGGGAGGTACTTAAATTTTTAAGACCACTGACGTTTAAAGTCCCAGCACTAGACGGTGTATTTATAGGTTTAAACGTCGTGGGCGCTTCGAAGACAGTTTCGGTTCCTTTTGGAATAATAGCTGTGGTGGACGTATTTGGAGGAGCCAACGTGGTGGTAGCAGGGGAGAGTGGCTTTAGATTCATGGCCCGAAAAATTTGGTCAAAGGCTTCGCTTCGACTGGGGTTTTTGCTCGCGCCAAAAGCCGATTTGCTGACGTTATAAGGTAGTATTTTATTGGCTGAAAGTGTTCGAACTTCCGCGTCGTACCAGGTTTTGTCGGTTGGTTGTACCACGGGTTTTAAATCAAAAGCTTTGTTTATTAATTTAGCTATTTCAGCGCGGTTAATGGGATTTCCTGGTTTAAAATCACCGTTGTTATAGCCAGTTACCCAGCCCAAATCAGCCGCGGTTTCAACGTAGGTGTAAAACCATTGGTTAGGTTGCACGTCTTTAAAATTACTTTGGCTAGGATTTATTAATTTTTTACCGGTCGCCTCGAGTAATATTTTTGTAAACTCCGCACGGTTAATGGTATCGAGGGGTTTTATTTGTTTTTTGTTATTCCCTTTAATAACGCCCGCCTCAAGCAGTCCGTTAAAACTAGCCTGCGCCCAAACGGGCACTTGCGCTGAGTCGGTGAAAGTTGTTAGGCTTTGGGCCTGAACGAAGTTCAAGCTGAACACCGAAAGAATGAGTAAGCGAATTTTCATATGCTGTTTTAAAAGAGTTTCGATGATAAAGCATAGAGTCAGACTCTCAAGTAATAGTTACGAAAGCCATTTGCAATAATTATTGATTTTGTCAAACCTTGTTAAAGTCAAAAACGCTCAAAATAAATTCTGAGCGTTTTTTTAGGGGTGTATAAGAACTAGGCAGCGACTTCTAAATTTTGTTGCGGAATTACATTTTCAATAGCCGCATATTTAGAACTTCCGGCTTCTGGAATAATAATAGTGACTTGGTCACCAACCTGCGCCCGGTAAAAAGTAACCGAAGCATAAAGCACATTAAAGACTTTATTTTCCGCCAGTACTTGGTATTGAGAACCTTCTAGCACTAAATTACCCACCACTAACGTGCGGGGAATAAGTTCGATTTGTTTGTAAATAAAGGCTCCGTTATCGGCAATGTTTAGTTTTAGGCGATCGCCTTCGACTAATTTAGATTTTGACGCATAATTAGCCGGTACCGGGTAAGTGCTTCCGGTTCCATCAATCATATTTTGTCCGTCGAAAACCCCTTCAATAACGCGGGCTTCATCGGGGTCATTAAAATTATCATAATTTTTTTCTTGCGCTAATTGCTCAATTTTATTTGAGGGGATACCCATTTTAACGCTCAATTTTTGGGCCCATTTTTCTGCCGCCTTAAGCGAAGACTTGGCAGCCTCTATAGATTCGACTAGGTTTACGAGCAGTTCTTTTTCAGACATATTTATTTTGGTATTCAGACTATTGTACCAGATTTAACGTTTCAATTCAATAACAATGACTTCTTTTTTTTGCATTTAAGCAGGTAGCTCTTAAAATTACGGTAATTATGAAAATTTTACTTTTCGGATTCGTATTTGCAGGGGGTATTTTACTCGGTGGAGGGCTTCGCTACACGCAAGTAGAAGCGCAACTGTCTGAGGTTGAAGTAACCGCGGCACCAATTCCTACTAATACAGGTTCTTTAGGGGGAGGGAACGCAGGCTCTTGCGGTTAAAATCGCTTTTAAAAGACGCCTTATTTTACAACTTATTTATTAATTTATATGAATGGCTACGCCTAAAAAAACGACGACTAAAAAAACGACAGTCAAAAAAACTACGACAAAATCTAAGCCAGCAGCGCCGAAAAAAGCGGTGGTTAAGAAAACCGTTTCCAACGCAAAGCCGGTGGAAAAAACGAAAGAGCGCACTCCAGTTTATACTGCCTCGACAGATAAAACGAACTCTGGCGGAATGTGGGGTTGGTTGCTAGCGGTTTTGCTAGGGGGGGCCTTGATTGGTACTTATGCAGCCGATAGTTATTGGATGGAATCATTTGATGACGAAGAAGGAATGCTCGTCATTGATGATAAAACTTGGATGCCCGTTGGCGGTATACCTGCTACGGTTGTTGTTTTAAACGACGCTAATTGTGGGGCGGCGTGTGATGATAAAGCGAGCTTAGATTCACTTCGAGCCAGTGTGACGCCAGCGCTTAAAGTGCAACGCGTTGATATTAGCTCAGTGGTAGGAAAAAAATTAATCGAAGATTTTGATGTAGTTTCGGTGCCACAGTACTTCTTTGGTGAAGATATTGATGAATTAGAAGCCGAAGGGCCAGAGGGCGAAGATATTAAATTTGTAGAAAATTTACCCGCTGGTTTGTTGATTAAAAAAGAGGATATTTTCAATGGTGACGATCTTTACTTTATTGATGGTGCGCGCGTTGGTTTCAAACCTGGTAAATTTATTGTCGCGCCAGAATTTGCAGACATGGATACCGAACCTTCAAGAGGTAATGGTCCGGTAAGCGTGGTTGAGTTTACGGACTTGCAGTGTCCTTTCTGTAAACGTTTTTCTGATCAAAATAAAACCTTGATTGACCAGTTAGTGAGCGATGGCACTATTACGTATACCATTAAAGATTTCCCGTTAAGTTTTCATCAAGAAGCTTATGGAGGAATTCATAAAGCGGCCAATTGTGTGTTACAAGAAGGTGGAAGCGAAGCTTATTTCTCGGTAAAAGATCAAATTTATGTCGATCAAGCGAGCTTTAGTGGCATAGGAATTCCGGCTGCAGAACAACAAGTGGCCGATTACGCCACTGAACAAGGGGTTGATATTCAATCTTGTTTAGCAGACGACGGCGCCACGCTTCAAGCAGAAGTTATGGCTGATATTGCGGAAGGTTCTCGATACGGGGTAAGCGGCACGCCATCAATTTTTGTAGGAACACAAATTTTGCCAGGAGCCGTCGCACCAGCGACTTTAAGTGCCGCGGTGAATGCCGAACTTAACCGATAATTAAAAGTACTATTCCAAATTAAAAACACCGCTGACGAAGCGGTGTTTTTTTATGCATGGTTATTGCGAGCGAATAAAAATCTCAAAAAATTAAAGAAGCGCGGTAATCTAATTTCTAATTATAAAACAGATTGCTTCGTGATGTGTGACTGGTTGTTTTTGCCTCGCAATGACAAATAGTTACACTATCATTCGATGACAAATATGGATCAGATTACGGCTTTATGTAAAAGAAAAGGATTTATTTATCCAGGCAGTGAAATATATGGCGGCTTTGCCAATTCATACACCTATGGACCTTACGGTTCGCAGATGAAAAATAATTTAAAGCAGTTGTGGTGGAAAATGTTTATCGAGCAGCGACCAGATATGGTGGGGATCGATGGAACGATTTTATTGCACCCAAAAACGTGGCAGGCCTCTGGGCATGTAGAGACGTTTAATGATCCGATGATGGATTGTAAAAATTGCCAGGCACGGCATCGCGCCGATCATTTAGCCGAAACCAAAATGGATGGTAACGCGGATCATATGAGTTTGGAACAACTCACGGCTTTTATTGCCGAGCAGGGGATAAAGTGCCCTAAGTGTGGAAAGATAGACTTTACCGAAGCCCGACAATTTAACCTGATGTTTGAAACGCAGATGGCTAAAACGGGGGAAGACAGCACGGCTTACTTGCGGCCAGAAACCGCGCAGGCTATATTTTTAGAATTTAAAAACGTTATCGATACGACTCGAGTGAAAGTACCTTTTGGAATTGGTCAGATTGGAAAAGCCTTCCGAAACGAGATTACACCCGGAAATTTTATTTTTCGAGTACTAGAGTTTGAGCAAATGGAAATTGAGTACTTTGTGCATGAGTCTGAGTGGGAAACGCATTTTGAGGCGTGGGTTAAAGAGATGTATAATTGGTGTGAAGTGATTGGATTAGATAAAGAAAAAATTCATGAGTTGGATGTAGAAGGGGATGCCTTGGCGCATTATTCTAAAAAGACGATTGATTTAGAATATGAGTTCCCGTTTGGCGTAAAAGAATTGTATGGCTGTGCCTACCGAACAGACTTTGATTTGAATAATCATCAAGAGGCTTCGGGCAAAAAATTAACGTACCGAGATCCTCATACGAATGAAGAATACATTCCGCACGTCATTGAACCTACCTTTGGGGTAGATCGATCTATTTTAGCGATTTTGAGTACGGCCTATGAAGAAGAAACTTTAGAAGGGGGAGATGTTCGAACCGTTTTGCATTTAAAACCGGTTATTGCGCCAGTAAAGGTAGCCGTGTTACCTTTAACAAAAAAAGATGGTTTACCAGAAAAAGCGGACGAAGTTTTAAAACTAACCCAGCGGTTTGGTAACTGTGAATATGATGAAGGTGGTAATATTGGAAAAAGGTACCGACGCCAAGATGAAATAGGGACGCCGGTGTGCGTGACGGTTGATTATGAAACGATGGAGGACCAAGCGGTGACCGTGCGTGACCGCGATACTATGAAGCAGGAACGCGTTAAGATCACGGAGCTACAAAACTATTTAGAGGAGAAATACTTTGGTTAAATCTCTGGCTTGCCCAGAGTCTTAACTCGTTAAAGTAAGAATGAGATTCTGGGCGGAGCTTGAGTTTTAGATTAGAGTTTAGCCAGAAATTAAAAAAGCCGCGTCAGTAGGACGCAGCTTTTTTATGAATGATTAGTCTTTATTTTTTCTTTGGTGGTCGGCCTCGACCGCGTTTCTTTTTTGGGGCCGCAACCGCGGTTTTAGGCTTTGGCGTTTTAGCGGGAGCTTTGGCGGCTGCAAATATCCAGCTTAAAGCGGTAATTCCAAACACCGCGCCCCACCAAGGGTTAAACAGCCACACTTGTCTTTCTCGTACAGTTGTCAGTTTGCTGTTTACGTTCGCTTTTACTTCTACGTTTACTTGTGCAAAAGGTAGATACCACGGCAGTTTGTAATTACCGTTTGGAGTGCGAACCCCGTTTACCCAATACTCAAGTTGTGCTGTAGGCCGCGTATCAGCATTATTGATGGTTGGAGCGTTGATAGTAGTTTCTGTCTGGTTAGCGCTTGGTACGGTTCGACCTTCAAATTTAACACCCGATTGGTCCGTCTCATTAACTCTAAAGGCGGGTGTGGCGACAAAGGTTTTGTTAAGCCACTCAGTTCGGTCATCAACCCCATTATTATCGGAATCGGGGTTTAAAGGATCGGCTCCAACTGAAACTTCAAATTGATCATCTAAACCGTCTCCGTCAGAATCGTACTCAAGAGGGTTGGTTCCAATTTCGACTTCAGCGGCATCACTTAAACCGTCTCCATCAGAATCGGCGTTTAAAGGATCAGTGCCTAGTTCTCGTTCATCTCTATCAGATAAACCGTCGTTATCGTCATCAGGGTCCTGGTTGTCACCAGTACCAGTGCCATCGGAATTTACACTTTCTCGAGGATCTAACGGAAAGGCATCTACTCGATCCCACACGCCATCGCCATCGGTATCACGATCGGTTGGGTCCATCCCTAATTTAACTTCATCGCCATCGGTCACGCCATCACCATCGGTATCAGGATTTAATGGGTCGGTATTGTAACGTGGTTCATCAACGTCTTTTAAACCGTCGTTGTCGTCGTCTTTATCCATGTTGTCGCCTAAGCCGTCGTTATCGGCATCAGCCCATTCGTAGGCTTGAAAAGGGAATTTATCGAGCGAATCAATGACCCCATCGCCATCGGTATCTTGAAACACCGTGCTCGTTCCAAGACTTATTTCATCTATATCTGATATACCATCGTCATCATCATCTAAATCTTCATTGTCACCGACTCCATCCCCATCGGTGTCTCGATTTTCATTAGGGTTTAAAGGAAACTTATCTAAAGAATCCTGAACTCCATCACCATCAGAATCTGGATTTTTTGGATCGGTGCCGAGGGCCGCTTCATCTACATCACTCAGCCCATCGTTATCATCATCCTCATCATTAATATCACCCACGCGGTCACCATCGGTATCAACGGTATCGTCTGGGTCTAATGGAGCGCCGTCTTCATTATCTCGCACTCCATCACCATCCGTATCAGCATTTTTAGAATCGGTTCCGAGCTCTCGCTCCTCGCGGTCAGTTAAGCCGTCATTATCATCATCGGTATCAGCATTATCACCAATCCCATCACCGTCAAAATCTTTTGACTCATTTGGGTCTAGCGGAAAAGCATCCTCTTCATCGAGGGTTATATCATTGTCATCGTCTGGATCACGGATATTGCCAATACCATCACCGTCACTGTCAACGCTTTCGCTGGCATCTAACGGAAATTGATCTTCTTTATCTCTTACTCCATCACCATCCGTGTCTGGGTTGACGGTGTTAGTGCCAATATTTAATTCTTCAGTATCAAATAAACCGTCGTTATCATCATCGCCATCAGCGTTATCGCCTTGACCATCACCATCACTATCTTGGCTTTCAGCTGGGTCTAATGGAAAAGCATCCTGTGCATCGCCCACGCCATCGTTATCATCATCTGGGTCTTCCGAATCGAATATACCGTCTTTATCTGAATCGATACCATTTACGACTCGAACCGTTGATCGCTCATCCCAGAATTCTGCGTCAGCCCAGCGTTCGGTAGTGAGCAAGGCTTCAATATTGTACTCATCAGGATTTACAAAATTAATATCTGTCCAAAGTACATCGGTTGAATTTCCTTTTACATAAATCTCGGTGTCTTCTTTTAAAATAGTTTTAGTAGGAATGTCCCGAATAGTGACCCAACCTCTATAATCTTCTTCACTCGCATTTTGGGTTTCTAAATAAACTCGGGCTACAGCGCCTTGTTCAACAATATATTGTTCATCGCTCAAGTTTCTTAAGTCGGCTTGTCGAATGTAAAGATCGGTATAAAGCTGTGCGTAAGCACTGTGGGCGCTCAGCACAAACCCAAACGCTAAACCGTACGAAAGTGAGTTTAAATTTATTTTCATATTAATAGGAGCGACTCCTCTTATATTTTATAGCAAAAAGAGCGGATGGCGTAAAACTAAAATGAACACAATTTTTAGTCGGCTTAAAGCTTAAGCTAAGGCTTTTATAAACTTTTAGATAAAAACTTTAGACAATTGAGATCGTTATACTTAGAATCTCGTGGCTCTTTTTGCAACGACGGCGCTATGGCGGAGTGGTTACGCAGAGGCCTGCAAAGCCTTGTACTCCGGTTCGAACCCGGATGGCGCCTCCAAATAAAACTTTTACTTTTTTACAGAGTGAAATACAGTATCTCAGATCAAAGGCAGCACTCGCCTTTGTAACACCCCTTTGCCCAGGTGGTGGAATTGGTAGACACGCGGGACTTAAAATCCCGTTCCCTAATCCGGAGTGCGGGTTCGATTCCCGCCCTGGGCACCATGAAAAATCGTTT
>Ga0307935_1000380_pt1 | contig 20367 bp, 26 predicted proteins | sample OrgLakmetageno92_FD_201827 | JGI IMG/M metagenome (GOLD analysis project Ga0307935, IMG submission 201827) | Saline water microbial communities from Organic Lake, Antarctica - #92 | ecosystem: Environmental > Aquatic > Non-marine Saline and Alkaline > Saline | place: Antarctica: Organic Lake...
AAAATGTTATCTTGATCAATGTCTTCTGTTTTCATATTTAATACAGAATCACCATAGAAATCTCTAATATCATCTAAGGTTATTTCAGTATCTTCGGGAACATCGTGTAAGTAAGCTGCCGCTACAAGAGCTGCGATATATTTAGATTGTTTAACATTTCTGACAATATCTACAACGGTTTCTGGGTGAGTAATATACTCAACTTTATTACCATCTTCATCCCTTCCTTTACGATAAACCCCTTTATGAGCTTTAGTAGCAAGTTCTTTAGCTGGTTTTACAACCTTAATAAATTTTGTCATTTTTGTTTCTAAATGTTTCATAATTATTACCTCCTTTTTAATGTTATATTCAAATATAGTAAAAATAATTCAAAATACCATATAAATACCTTAGTTTATTCTAAATTCTTTTACTAGAGTAGATTCATCTTCATTTTCAATATAAATTTCACCAAATGTAGATCCATTTCTAGATCCATTTCTAGTTTCAATATCAGAAACTATAGATTTAAATTTTAAATTTGAATCTAACTTTAGCTGTAATCCATTTTGTAAGTTATCACCTATAAATTCAAATAAGTTTTCTTCTATATAAGATTTTATAATAACTTCAACTAGTAACCCTCTATAATTTTTATCTAATTCCATATTTTTAATTTTTATTTTTCAGTAAAGTGATTCTCTAATGCTTTTTCTGCTTCCTCAAAATCTCTGATTAAAAACTTAGCTGAACCTTTAGTTTTTATGATCTTCAACCCTTCCATTAGTTTTAAGAATTCACTCAAATCATTTCTTACCATTGGAAGGTCTTTAGCTTTACAGAAATCCCATATATTTTTAACGGTTGGTAACCTCTTATTGGTTTCCATTTCTTCTTTACTATCCATATAAATAATATCCATTATATCACTAAATAAATACCATCTTTGGTAGTTAGGATCATTACTTATTTTTCGTCTAGTTTCTTTATATGATTTGAATAAATAATGTTTGTTATGGTAAATACCAATTAATATTAAAAACTCTATAAGGGTAGAAAGACCAACAAATATAATTGAGTCATTTTTATTTTCATCTTTTTCTTTTTCAGATGTGCCCTCTTTTTCTTTCTCATACTCTTCTATCTTAGTATCTCTTTCTTCTTCGATAACCTCTATCTCATCTTCATTATCAGAAATTTTAGATTCAAGAGATTCTTTTTCTTCTGTTAATTGTTTATTCCTAGCCTTTTCAGATCTATATAAATAACCTCTTTCTTGTAAAGATTCATTAATTACTTTTTGTTCCTCATCCTTTTCATTGATCTTGTTTTTATAAAAATCAATCTCGTTTTCTATTTCTTCTATGTCTGTATTATACATAGTTGTTAAGGAATCTGTATATTCACCGATATCTTCTTGGGTTACTTCAGTTATTTGATCATTCTTTGTGGAGAATTCTTTTGCTCCATTTAAAGATGAATAAAAAGACATACCAATAACACATAAAGAAAAGAAAGCTAATGGTAAAACTGATTTTTTAAAAATTGATTTAACTTTTAAGAACTCAAGTGAGAACCTATCAAATATAAATCTTTTTATTAACTCAATACTACCTAAAAGGATAAGAGAAACTGTCCACACAACCCACATATTACCTATACTTTTAGATAATAAATCAGATATAAAGAACGAACCTAAAAATATAGATCCTAAGTTACCTACCATAGATATATATTTGAGACTAGTATTTAATGGCTTATAAGCTTCCTTATATGTCTGTTTACTCATTTCTTTATCTAATTTCTTATATTCTCTTACTATAGACATTTATATTTTTTATTTTTTAAATAGTCTTATTTTTCTTCTACTTTTATTTTCATAAATATTACCAGTTATTCTTTCTTTAAATGATAGTTTTCTATTAACTACTTTATCATATTTAATATCTTTTTTATCATTTTCAGAAGAAAGATCAACCTTTTCACTTTCTAAACTACTTATTTTATTTTCCAAAGAATCTATTTTATTTTTCATGGATTCTTGTTTAGCATGTGATGATCTATAAAACCATCTGAATTTCAACAAAAGAACTCTTAACTCGGATGGTTTGAACTCATCTTCTAAAAACTCAGAAGTCATTAGAAAGTCAAGAATGTCTTTATCTGTTTTTAAATTCTCTAACATATATTATATATTAAAATTTATTATGGATAAACCCTAGAGGACTTTTTAATATTACCCTCAAACCCCATAATTTTAGAAAGTTTCTTCAATTTATCACCTTTAATTTTATCCAAATTCACATTTGTTAAACAGCTTTTTGATAACAAAAGGTTTTCATCAACTGAATTAACATCAATATTTAATGATAAAATTATATGTAGATCAAGCTCTTCAATTGATTCTAATATTTGAAGAACATTATTCACATATAAATTCGATTTTTGGTGAATTTTATTGAAATAACTCTCACAGTCATCAATTACTAATACACTATTTTGGTTTGATTTCAAATAATCTATGAAATTTGGACTCAATATAGCGGAATCAAAAAGAGTTAATGGTAAATAGATCACCCTTTTTTCTAACTTAGGAATAATAGTTTTAATCAAGTTAGTTTTACCTGAACCTCTATCACCAGATAAAACATGTAACCCTTTAGGTTTCTCATTTATATTCTTATAAAGTTTTTTAGATTTCTTTTTAACTTTTTTTGAATAAATTTCAGAAATGGTTTTCCATTTATTTAACTTTATATCTATTGGAACTTCCGTGAAAAAGGATACTTCATCTAATTTTATCTTAAAGACTTTATCTTCTTCTTCACTATCGTCACCACTATTTTCAATAACTGTATCTATTTTAATAGATTCAAGAGATTCCTTTATTTCTTCCATTATGTCTTTATTATCAAGACTATAATATATGGTTATGTTCATCACAGTTTCACCCATAGGTGACTTCTCATCTAAGAATCCGATATACAGAGGTGAAAGGTTAATATCATTTATTTTTGATATTTCTTCTTGTGTCAAAGCACCATTTGAAGCCTTAATTTTATTTGATGAGAACCAAAAGTCGTTCCATGATGGTACACCTGATTCAACTAATTGAACTAGGTATCTTGAACTTTTAATACTAACTCCACTTTCATCTACATGTTCAGAAGTTTCCATAATAGTTTTAAATGGTTCTTCTGATTCTTCATCTACATATTGATCTAAGATTTCATAAAACTTATCTCTATCGAATGGTGAATACAATGACATTCTATAAGGGGGATTGGTTATTCCTAACCCATTAAACCGTGTCCATATCATATGGAACTCTGTATTTTCGATATCATTATCTATATATGGTTCAATTTTACTCATTTATGATTTTTTTAGTTTTTATATTTTATATATAAGTTAAATACTTAATTAACAAATGGAAGAATATAACTACAGAATACAAGATATTCTAAAGTTAAATAATACTTTGATTAAACTTAAGTGTGATCCCGAAGCTAATCGTGACAGAATTATTAGTATCAAAAAAAGACTAAAGAGTTTAATTTCCTCAGTCTTAAACACTAATGATAATGACACGGATGAAAACGAATCGTAATAATAATATTACAATTCTAATTCACCACCATTATTTTCGATATCATTACTTTCAGTTGAATTACTACCCGTGAGACCTAGATCCTCATCAAAGGCTCCTGACTCCTTCTCTAACATAATTTGATTAAACATTTCTCTTTGGATTCTTTCCATCCTTTTATTTTCAGAAACTCTCTTATCATTTCTAGCTTTAACTCTTTGTTTGTGCTTCTTAGCACCTCCTCTTTTTTTAGACTTTGGCATAATTATTTATTTTATTTTTATACTTGGGATTTATACTATCATAAAGACATAAAGTTTATATATAACCCAATATGGCAATAAGATTTAGTATATTACCACCACCAAGAGGAATAGATAGTTTAAATGTACCTCTAATACCCGATTTGGAAGAGCTCCTAAAATTTAGTGAGGGAAGTATTAATATTTCAGAAAATATTAAGAAGAACTTTATATACAAAAGTATCCAATCCGCTAATTTTTCTACTCCAGAAAGTATCCAGATATTCGGAAACCTTTCTAATATAAATACAGATAATTTAGAAAAATATAATAATGGTGATAGGTACAACATTCCTGTTGAAGGTATAGAACTAGAAGAATCCCCTTTAATGGGATTAAAATCATTAGAAAAGGTTGCTCTTAAAACTATATTTGAAACCCAAAAACCTTATATGGAATTCATACCCAAAGCTATAAAAACTCTATCTAGTTTGGAAGATATTTCATGTAGAGTATTAGGGTTAGCTAATAGGTCATTAAAACCACAGTTTAATGAAAGGTCTTTAACATACAAATTAAATGAAAGTACAGAGAAACTAGATAACCTACAAAACCTAGGGAAGGATAGAAACAACCCATTTGGAGATCTAAGTACAGAAGATAAAAAGAAAGGTGTTAACCTCTCATCACTTAAAGATAGAGATGAAAGAAGTGAAACTTCATCCTTAAATGATTTTAATTTTGAATGGGAGATAATATCTACTGAATATTCCACTGGTAATTTTATAGAGGGTGTTGATTATAAAACGATTTATCGAAATATAGTAGAGAACCCAACAACATTAGATTCTACCAATAATGACATACCACCAATTCAAGAAGATGAAAAACCACCATCTATTGTTTTTGCTTACTATGATAATAATGGTAATGAAACAGCTCCACCAACTCAATGGTTAGATAGGGTATATGATGATTGGTTTGCTGGACCAACTGAAACTAAATGGTATGGAACATGGGAACAACTAGAAGATACTGATTCTGGAAAATACACTAATTATTTAAGAGATATAATTGGAGATAGACTTTTTAAAAAAACAGGTTCAAGAAATCCAACTTTGATCAATAGAATTTTTAGTGTTGTGCAAGAAAAAGTTGACCCATCAAGTTTTGTATCAGAAGCTAATGATAGTGCATTTTTAAATAGGATATCACAAACTAATAATGATGGGTTTGGTTTAGGTAATGACTCACCAGTTGATGTAAATAGAGTAACGAATAATAGGAAGAAGATGTTTTTACCTAGAAAAATAAATTTTAAAGGTAAAGAAGTATCTATTGATCCTGAAGCTGATTATAAGTTACAGATAATTAAACTAGTTCCCACCGAAGATGTTTGGGATTCAAGTGGAGAAAGAGATGTAAATAATAACAACCTTAAAAGAACTACACCATTTGTTTCAAATTATAGAGGAAGTGATGTTTCAGAATACTTAGAACCATCTCAATTCACATATAAATCTTTACCAAAAGTAGATCCAGCTAGAGTTCAAACTATACCGAAATATAAGTATGAGGGTGAACGAGTTAGCTATATGATTGAGGGAATACTTAGTGATAACCCCAAGAATACTGAAGGACTTAGTGGAAATGATGATGATAGATGGTATGGGAAAAGTGCTATATTTGGGGCAGTTAAAGAATTCATAGATGCTATCATTAATATATTTGTAGAATTGCTACCCGAAATAGATAACCTTATAACCCTTTTTAAATCACCACATGAGTTTATATTCGACACTATGTTTGAAAAAATAGAAAAGGATTTTGAAGCATTCTCAAAAGGTTTATTAAGTAAATTCCAATCTTTATCTAATTTCGATGATAAATTTGAAAGAGCAGATTTTATAAAAAATGATCCTGATTTGAAAAAATATGTGTCCTTAGATGAAGATCTAAATTATAGGTTCATATTGGATGGGTTCTCAGGAATGGAACTTTTAGGTTTTAGTTTTGGTATAAACATAAATAACTTTATTCCTCGATTAGTATTAGAAAGGTCTGGTGAGTTTAGTTTAAAAAATACTAAACAGTCAATAAACCCTAATTTTTTACCAACAGGAAATAGACAAAATAGCTTTGATAATGGGGTCAGTAGAAGTGGAGATAACGTTGAAGCTAATAAAAGAACCCAAAATCCCGATGGTTCATTTTCTTGGGAAACAGTATCAACTGAATATTCAACTGGTGATTTTATTCAAGGTATTGATTATGAATATATCTATATAACAGAAGATGTAGAAAGACTACTATCTAAGGGAGATGAACTTTTCGAACAAGCAGTTAAGTCAAATGATAGGGATGCCGCACTTGATTCTTTAACCGAATATAATTTAGCTTTAGAGAAGAGTCCGAACAATGAATTAATAGAGGATAAAATAGCAGAATTGAAAAATAAATTCAAGATGGAATTAAACATGATATTACAACTTTTAATCAATGTAGTATCTTTACCTATAAAAATAGTATTTTCAATACTTGAAGAATTTAAAACCTTATTTACTGACCTTGCTAAAATTAAAGAAATACCTTCTAAACTTGAAGAATTTTTATCATTTAAATGGATTCTAAAATATGTTAAACCCGATTACATATTAGATCTTATTGGTCTTTCATTTAACCCTGAGTTATTGTTTACATGGCTTGATAAAATCAAATCAAATAATATTGACCCAGATTTTAAATTTGATCTGAGTAAAATTGTGGGAGCTCCATTTTTATTTAAACTTCCAACAGTTACGAAAGAACAGTTAGAAATTATGAAAACAAAACCACTTGAATTAATGACAAGTGTATTCAAACTTCTTGAAGAACTAATAGAGGGTATATTATGTTTTATTTGGAATATATTAAATTTAGACACAATAATACCATGTCCTAAGTTCCCATTATCTAAATTCGCTTCAGCTAACTTACCTCCAGAAAAATTAGCTGAGATTTTAAACGGTGAATCCGACCCATTAAATGATGATGATACTTCATTTAAATTCGTATATGATATAAAACTACCCGATGGAGAAGTTGTTAAAGGTCTTAATTATGCTGAACTACAAAACTTTATAAAGACCAATCAAGATTTCAATTATGAGATTTTATAAAAAATATATACTCTAAGAATAACTATTTAAGATGAAGAAATATAACTATTTTTTAGAAAATTATAAATCTTTTATCCATAAAGATGATGAGATAAAAGATCTACCAAAAGCAGAAGCTATTAAAGATATTATGGTGGATTGCCCATCTTATTTCGACATTAAGAAATATTTAAACTCTCTTTATGTTTTAAAGGACAACATTTACATCTCTAAGATGTTTGATAGTATTGTTAAGGCAATATCTATAAAGGTTGAAGAAAGGGATATATGTGAAATTATAAGTAGTATATATGATGCTATAAAGGAATTAGATTTCCACTTCGATAAAAGGTGGCAAAAATCTAAAAGTAAGAACGCATATAAAAGAAGAGATATACGAATATATTTAGAATCATTAGTAGATGGTCCAAATATTGACACTTCCATATTTGGTTGGAAAGAATTTATACGTAAAAAATTAGAACATGCTAAGTACGAAGATTCATTCACAGAAGAAAATGTTTTCTCAAAGAAACAAACTCAGTTATCTATGGGTAAACTACCTATACGAGAATATGTATTTACTGATAAAATTAAGAAAGAAGATATATTAAATGACTTTGTGAATATAATAAAATCATACAAAATTAAAACTAAAAAAGCTGACCTTGTAGCTAACATGGATATTTATAATAAAGAAAGGGAACTTGTAGTTAATGAAAATGATCTTATTGAAGTTAAATATAAGAATTGGAAATTAAGGGATACTTTAGGTGAGTTTTTTGCTATAAGTAAAGGACATTTATCACAAAAAAGCCTTGAGAGTTTAGATAACATCCAATTAGGAAGAACTAACTCATCAGGAATGTATCTTATCACAGACATTTTTAAATTGAACCCTTCAATATTCAAAAAATATAATGACCTTATTGAATCTTTATATAAACTACTTACCATTAAACACAAGAGTTTAGGAAATAAAATTCTCAATGATATAAATTCTTCATATGTAGGAATAATGTTTAAGGATAATAAATTTATAAAGTCAGAAGATATTGAATTGAAATGGAGTCTTTTAGGACAACGTAAAAATGAGAATAGATTAACAATAACACATGAGGTTGTAGATAATCCTCTGATACACCAATATATAGATAACCCTAAAAATCCACACTTTAGGAAAGTAAAAAAATAAATAATATTATGAAAATTAAAAAGTTTAATTCATTTAATGAAAACGTAGAAAATACCGACACAGATGATCGATCAGAAAACAGTAACTATATGTTCTTTTCTAATTTAGGTCACATTGATAGAATGTCATCAGAAATGATGGAAATGGATGAAAGTCAAATAGATGAAATGTTAACCGATGGACACGATTGGGCAAACGATCATATATCAAAAGCTATGGAATCTATTGACCATGTATATAATTTTCTACAAGATAGATTAGGTAATAATTAAAATTTAGAGTTGGTGATAAATTATTTAGTATTTTTAAATAACCAATCTTTAATTTTAAAATAATATTTCTCATCTATTAGGTAATACTTATCAGCAATAAATGTTATTTCTTGTCTGTCAACATCTTCAATATGTCTTGTTACTTTGAAGATCTTCATCAAATTGACTGTATTCTTGAGATGTTCTTGGGTTCTTAGTGGTAAATATTCCATGTTTTCTAAGAGGTATTCCTATTGATTTTCTAAAATGCTCATCAAATTCCATACTAATATCATAATTTGTATCTGCTGGAAATCTATCTTTTCTAGATTTTTTCATCCAAATACCATCAATATTATTATACCTTTTACCAGCATATTTAATACCTCTAAATATAAGGTGATCATTTGATGTTGATCTCAATTCTTTTATGAATTTTTGACAATCTCTTTCTAATATTTGTGTTATTTCATCAAAGGCTTCCTCACTAACATTATCAGTATGATACATATTACTTCCATCATATATTTTCTTTAAAGATTTTTCAAAAGCCCTTATGTAATCAATAAGCTTAGGTCTTCCAGATGGTGCAACCTTTCCCATTTTTTCTAAGATAAATTATCAAAAAGATTAATATACTTCATACCTTTGTGTTATTTTATAATAATAAAGACTCATTAATGTCATCACTATCATCTAAATCTTTAACTATTTTCTTTTCCCTTTCTATTTCTTTTAAAAGTTCTTTATGATCTGCTGGAAATATTTCAAAGTTATACTTTTTACCAAGAGCAACTAAGATAGCTGTTATTGGTAATGGTAGAGCTGCTGTTGAAATTATCTTCAATATATCTATTGATTGTCTTCTTAAAAGCTCTTTTTCATTATCAGTTACTTTCTTATTACTGATCATTTTTATCAAAATATTAATAGCTTCTTTGGTTTCAAGAGCTTCTCTTTTACCGAGCAATATAAGTTTATCTTTATACCTTCTCCCCCAATTTAAAGCATTCTTTACCTTAAAGTTATTGATATCAGAGTAAACTTTTTTAACTCTTCTCTTCAATCTACCTTTTCTTTTATCTCTTTTCTTGAGTCGCTTTTCTCTTTTCTTGCCCTCAAATATTTGATATGTGTCTAAATGTCTCATATAATATTAACTGTAATATCTTTTTTTGATGCCATGTTCTCCAGATCTGGGTTTTGTAAATACCTCTTAAATATATCTGTTTCATCATTTAAGTTTTTTAATTCCCAATCATTACCACTATTTGAGGTAATATAAATATAACTATCCTTTGTGTTATTATCAATTATCTCAATTGTTTTAGAAGATAGTTTATCATAAAACTTTTTTATATCATCATTCACTTTATATAACCTAATTTCATCCCATTCGTTTCGTGAATCATTATAACTTTGGATTAAGATATATGTTGGATTCATTAAATCATTATCTTGTATTTTAAATATCGACATAAACTTCAAGGGTTTACCTAAAAATGTTTCAAAATCACTTGTGTTTTGTATATTAGATTTCCTTAACCCTAGTTTAGACAAAGCTTCCATGAAATTAGAATCTTCTGAAAGGTTATCGATATCTACTTTACCTTTGTAATTTTTAATATTATCAAAAATATTTACAATATCTTCCTTTTCTGCTTTAATTGAAGATAATAAAGAATCTTCAAATATTGTCAATGATTCTAATAGATCAGATAAATTTTGAGTATTTAAATCTATTTCTATTGATTCTTTAAAACTGTTATATGTCCTTATGTAATTCACTATATGATGTTTAACATTTTATATATAGTATATATTAAATCAATAAGTCAAGTATTATGAGATGGATAAAAGATTATAAATTATACACAGAAAAGAAATCTTCTGGTAATTCTTCAAAAGTAGTAACACAGTTATGTGTAGGTATGTTACTTTTAAACCCTAGTTTTTTAGATAAGATATTAGATCAGGGTCAAAAATCAAGATATACTGAGAACTCTTTAGTGTTTGTTAATGATTTAAGAAATTTATTATTTGGAAATAATAGACTAAAAGTTGGATCTTTCGATAAAGAAAGTAGTAGATTCATAGAACAAAATGAATTATCTGTAACCAATAGTTATTTCTCTGATCTAACTGATGGATTTGACATAGAAAAAGATTGGAATAAGTTAACCAAAGCTAGAAATTTATCACGAAGTATTCAAGATAAATTGTTAGTCGATGAGAAACTTACACCAGAAGACATTAAATTTATTTATTGGATCGGTCCTAATAAAGAAAGGGGAGATAAAGAAGATCTTGTAATAGAATTAGAAAATGGAGATCAATTTCCATTAGCTTTAAATTCGAAAATGAACTTATCTAAAACTAAAAGTTTCAACTCTCTTTTAGATATGCTTATCGGAGAAGAAAACTCAGAAAAATTATTTAGTGAATATGATGGTAAATGGGATAAATTAGTTCAGGAATGGACACGAATAATTTATGAAAATGCTAAAAGTGATATTCAATTACATATAGAGAAATTTATCGATCCCGATAGAATATATTCTATTACATGGGAAGGTTATTTTAACTACAAACATAGGGATAAAAAATACCAATACTTAGGTGAGTATATAAAAGAGTTTGATAAAAACTTCTTGAAGTTATCTAAACTGATGACTACCATATTTAAAAACCCTGAGATTAGTTTTGAGAACCCACAAGTTGTGATCGATGAGTGGAATGAAAAGAAAACATTTATCTTAAACTCAAATATTATTGAACATTTATTTACCGAATCATTCATGGAGATCATGGGAGATGAAGAAATAGAAAGAGATAGCGAAAACTTTATACCATCAACAGGTAAAATGAAAGAAAGGTTAATGGCAGTTATATTAGATATTTTAAGTGCTAAGGAAATTGAACTTAATTATTTCCATTCTAACCATTTTTACAAGATCCCATCAAGACAATTCTTTAGAGATAACTTTGATGATTTTAGAATAAAATTTGATTACCATGTTGAGTTAACACAAGAAGGTGAAGAAGATAAGAATGATTCACAATTTGAAATTATTATGGAATTAGATAGTAAAGATTTATTAAACTTAGATCTTAGGACAGGTTGGTCTGGTGGTGAAATGAGTGGTAATCTTTCTACTAAGATAAAGTTAGATTTTTCTGATGAATACAATTTAATTATTAAAAACCACCAATAAGATGAAGAATATAAAATCCTTTAAACTTTTTGAGAACAAAATGTGGTATAAATCAATTCCACAAATTCTAGATTGGTTAAAAGAAAAATCAAATAAAACATGGGTTTTACTAGATACAGAAACTACAGGATTGGGTGGACCTAAAAAAGAACAGTTCACCCGTTCCAGAACCGTTAGTAGCAGAAATATCATAAACGTCACCAACTCCAAAAGACCAAAATTCAGAAGAAACGCCAACTAGCTTAGTGTTGTCAACTTTGTTAGCTGCGATGTATACATCTTTCTTTGCTTTCCGGAGACCTATTTTTTCGAGCTTTATTTTACCTGTTTTTTTCATTGATTTGTTTTATACGTAAGGATTAATATGTTGTTTTAAGATAAAAGAAGCTAACTCACCTTCAAATTCTTCAAAGTCAACGTCAGTTTCATCATCTTCTGTGAACATTTCTTTTATTTCGATTTCAGTATGTTTATTTTCACACTCATACTCACTAGGTTCGTTCCAACCATCACCTCCGTTATGAGATTTTATCCAAGTATGTTCTACACCAAAAACTACAACATATGTAATAACACCAACCTTAAAATTCATGAAAAGTTGATCTTTATAGATTTCTGAATCCATATCTTCACTGAAATCAGCTGGATTAAATTCATATTCAACCTCTGATGTTGATTTGATATCTTCTAAAATTCCGTGTGTTAATTGAGTTTTTTCCTTAGTCATATAGTTTTTTGTTTTGTGATTTAAACAAATATACAAAAAATATATCGATAATTAAAGGAATTTCTAATTTATTTTTAACTCATAATCATTTTTACCAAATGGGAGGTCTATGTATTTCCCATCACCATACTCTAATCTGACCAATAATATATTTTGATCAACTACCTCTGGGGTGTTGTTAGTTTCATCACAAATTATTCGATCAACGTGATACCTTAAGAAGATATCAAGTATTTTCCTTACTTCACTTCGAACAGTAGGGGTGTTATTTTTTCTATCTAAATATACATATAGAATACTATAAACCTCTTTAATTCTTTTTAACATTCTTTCATCCATACTAGTAATATCTATTTTTTATTTTCGAACTCACACCACGAATTAACCTTGAATTTTTAAAGGTTATTTCACTATAAAAAGTAAATGATTTTCTGTTAGATAAATCAACACATAAATCATAAATTTCTTGATATATCTTTTTCAGTTTTTTACCCTTATAAAAATAATAATGATCTTCATCTATATCGATAATAAGGTCTCCTTTTGGATTGATAGCCAATTCAAAGTAAACACCTGTGAGCTCATGTCTGAGTTGACTACCATTAATTAACCCACACTTGGCTTTCTCTCCTTTTTCATCTATAAAAAATTTCCACTTCATACTGATACAACATTATATCGTTTATTATTAGATTTTATATCTCTATTTTTCCTAAATATTCTTGAAATTAAATACTTATTATTATGATCAACATAATAAGAAATAATATCCCCCATATAAACCTTACTATATGTTGATTTTTCCACCTCAAGAGAAACCCCATTACCTAGAACTAGATAATATAAGTAACCTTTACTCGATGGAACTCCATTAAAATCTTTAACTTTGTGACATTGGTACATATTAATCCGTATTTTCGTTTATTTGAGGATATTTAGGTTCTTCTCTTTTCACCAAACCATAAACTGGTAACATTTTCTTATTAGGAATTTTTTCAATTTCCTCATCTATTACTATAAGCTTTGTATATATAGTCTTAACATCTTTAGATAATGTTACAATATCTTTCTTATTCTCATTCAACTCAAGAATAGAATCCCATACACTTTTAAAACTACTAGTAATCGAATCATTTAAGACATATTTATTTATCTTAATTTTAATCTTACTAAAAAGTGAACTCGGTATGGTTTTTAATTCATGTCCATATTCAAAATAATATTCTTTAGATTTTAAAGCTAAACGATATAACTTTTGTATTTCTTTGAGTTTATTATCTAGATCTTTAACTATCATACCACACCTTTTTCTTGTAATATCTGCGTGTTTGTAGTTACCCTTTTGGATAGAATCATAGGAGTTATCAACCAACTTGATCATATTCTCAATATAATATTTATATTTTATTTTAGTATCAAATGGTTTATATTTTTCAAGTACCCCTTTGAAACTCATTATCTTTGAAATATGAATATTTATTTGTTTAATATTTTGTGTGAATTGGTCTACTAAAGCACCTCTCCTAGAATATAAAATAGATACTTCTTGATTTATAAAAAATGTATTTTTAAAATCATCACATTTTAACTTAAATTCATCGTAAACTTTTTTGAGATTAAATATCGTAATGTGTTTATTACCAACACCAACCAGTAACTTATTTAACCTAGAATAAAAATCATTTTTATTCGGAGCTTTACCAATTCGTATTTTAACATAAAACGTATCCATCTCTCTCAATAAATCAGAAAAAGCGGTGAGTTTTTCAACTACCTTTTTATACTTTACTTTTAAATCGTATGAGTGTGCATTAGATCCTTGAAAATCTTCATATATCTCTTTGATGTTATCTGAATTAATAATATAGTTATATTTATTCAAAATAGTATCTTTTCTTGGTAGTTTATTAACATCAGTATTCATTTTTCTTTTAATGATAAGCTTTTTATTCGCTAACCTATTATCTTTGACTTTAGTTACAATACTATCTTCTATCTTATTTAATTTATCAACATTCTTTTCTAATATAGAATTAAATGTTTTTATATAATGCAGATTTGATGATATAAATTTATACATTCCCATCTGATCCTGTATTTTTGAATACTTTTTATTTATATTGAAGTATCCAATGTTGAAGTTTATTTTTTTAATATCTACTTCTACTCCAATTTCTTCTGCATTTTCTTCAATATTATATTTAAATACATAATAGTCCTTCTTCATAGATGATATCTTTCTCCTAATTTCTGATCTATCCATAAAATAGAGTGGTGCAAAAATCATAAAAATACATATAGCTATGACTGATAAAAAAATACTTATTACAAAAACTCCTTCTCCCATATTATTTATTATTACTTATTGTTTTATAAATTTCTTCTACTTGTGATAACATCAATTTACTAAGATCATTTTCAATAACAAAATCTGACCTCTTTTTTAAATAGTCTAGTGGATATTCTTCTACTTGGATATCATGAAAAATATCTTTATTTGGTTCAAGTGATGATCTCCACTCAGATATATCTTTAGGACAGTAAACTGATATAACTTTATTGAAATTGACGGGGTTAAAAATACCATGTAGAATAGTACATCGGAATATAACAAAATCTGATTTTTGTCTTTTTTTCCATGAAAAAAACTTTTCAAATACTCTTTCCTCAGCTATCTCAACTAATCTCATCATTTTTATTGGGTTATCGAAATATGATGGGTTTAGGTATTTATTCTTAAAGAAAGCTATATCGCCAAAGTAAGATATAATCTTACGTTTTGTTTTTTCATCATAATTTATGATCATCTTAAATGCTAAATCAGCATTAAAAGAAGGGATTCCAAAACAACTATTAAAATATTGAGATGCTAACCTTTTACCAGATTTATTGTTTCCAACTAATCCAATAGTTTTGATTGACTTTCTTTTTGGTATTGTTAAACTCATTAATTCTTTTTTGTATAAAACTAATAATTATTAACCATTATTCAAAATATTAATTGACTTTATACTATTCAGGATGTACAAATAAATGGGGTTCTATCTTTTTCAAATTCCCATAATCTATTATCGACTTTGATTTCGACTTTTTAGTATACGTAATAAACCCACCCTTTAACCATCTACAATTGCGACCAATATACTTAACATTCAAATGATTCCGAACTGTTCTATAACTAATTTTTTCAACTAATATAACTCCTGTGACTCCATATATAAAATCACCAACACTAAACCTAGCCATTTGATTTGTTTTATGTTGCAATATAGATTTTATCGCCCTTTCAGACTCTATTCTTATAGATTCAATCTCATGAGTCATATCCAGTAATGTTTATGTACGTTTTCGCCAATTTCTATATTAGGGCATTGTTCGCAACGTAGAATTCCTCTTAGTTTTGCAATCAGTTTACCACCTTCGTATTTTCTAATAGTGAATGTTCTCTTTGATTTCTGTTTTCATAATTATTTGTTTTTATGGGTTTATACATAAATAGTGGTGCATATCGATTAGTTGTGCATAATACTATTTTAATCGTTCATTTGCAATTACACAGTAATCCTCAACCATTTCACTACCTATGAAATCTCTATTATTTAGTTTAGCCATCTTTGCAGTTGTTCCACTGCCCATAAAGGGTTCGACGGGAGTGGTTGTATTTGAGCATCACTCATAAACTAAATCATTTTCATACGAATAGTATTTTATTAATTTGTCAACAATTTCATCAGGGAAAGGTGCTGGGTGCTTACTTTTCGTTTGTGGTTGTATTTTCCAAATATTACTCCTTTCATAACCATCACTAACAAGGCTATTGTTTTTTAAATACTTATCTATTAATAAATTTGACTTTTTCTTAAATACTAATATATATTCTGTAACTATATTAGGCTTGTATGCTAATGGTTTTCTACTCCTAAAAAAACCACCGTTTCTATATTTTGTTTATTTCCATTCTATTTAATTTTAGTTTTTAATAATCCGTACTATGCACAACACTATAACCTTCATCGTATTCCATATTAAGATATATTATAATTAAACCAAATAGTTTCTACTTTGGTTTTTCCTTCACGGTTAGTATTTTGTGTTTTTACCTCAAAACTAATTTTGTTCCATCCATTATCAACAAGTATATCATATTCTTCACAATCATAACCCGATACTAATATCTTAGCATTTTCACATCCAATAAGGGCATTAAGAAATTCTTGTTGTTTTTCTACATCCATATCTTCTTTATATCTTGCCGCAGTTCTAGTACTCCAGTGATAGGGAGGGTCTAAATATAACATCCAATTCTCCTTATCATACTTCTTTATAAGGTCAACCGCATCTCGGTTATGAATTATAACTTTACTTAGACGTTGGTGTATATCATATAATCGATCAACGGTTGATAGATAATCACTAACAGATTTACTCATTTTTCTACGTATAGCAGGGGATGCAGAAAAACCACCATGTCCATTATATGCTGTTCTATTAACAATAAAATACTTATAAGCTCTTTCAAGAATACTTAGATCATCTTCTCGTAAAGAAAGTTTAAATTCTTCCATTATCTGTTTAGAGTATGGAGTTAAATCACACTTATCTTTGAATTCTTTAAATAGATCCTTATCTGATAAAACCTTAAATAAAGAATATACATTTTCTTCGATATCATTATAAATTTCAATAGGAGATATTTCTTTATCAAATAAAACAGCAGCAGAACCACCGAATGGTTCTAAGTAATTCATTTCTTTATAATTATCAGGGAAATAAGATAGGAGTCTTTTACATAACCCATTACCCTTTCCTCCAAAATATCTGATGCAACTTTTCATATTATTTGTTATTTATGACATTAAATCATATACCATTCCTGGTGTAAACTTTTCGTCTCTAATTCTTAAATCGAAATCCTCAAATTTTCTGAAATCTTCTTTATCGGCATCGATTCTTCTATTAACGGAATCAACATCTTTTCTTTCTAATAATCTCTCATATCGTATATCTTCATCAATATCTAGATAAACTACAAAACAATTCTTTCGATCTTCTTCTTTTATTTGGGAAATCCCTCCTACTGTCTTAATGAATAAATTACATTCATTCCAATCTTTTACAGTTGAACCATAATACCAATCGTCTAAAAAAACTTCATATTCATAGAATTCATCATTTGATATCATTTCTTGGAACTTATCTTTAGTAACAAAGTTATATGTTTCTCCATCTACTTCATTATCTCTTTTAGGTCGTGTGGTATAGGAAACTGATTTATTTAATCCCATACCTATTAGTTTTTCTGACAAATAATCTTTACCAGAAGCTCCAGGACCGACAATTATCACTTTCTCGTTCTTATATTCCATATAATTTATTAATTTAATCTCCTTTATTATATTTCCATTTTAATATATAGTTTATAAAATAAGACTTAATTTATGTATATAAAGACCTTTAACACATATATATCTGAAGACAAATTCATACACTTAGATAATGTTAATGTTACCAGTGGTAATAATGTAATGTTTAGGCAAATAGTTGAATCTATGGTAGAGTCAGTAAAAGATGATACTATAAAATTAGAAATAAAGAATTATGTACAAGAATCTATAAATGAGGGATTCTTTGATAAACTAAAAGATAGATTTCCTAAAGCAACAAAAGTATCAAATGCTATATCTGATAAAGCTGAAAAAGTTTTAGGTAAAATAATACAAGGTGCTAAAGATCTAACCCAATTTGTAGGGAAAATCAAAGATGGTATTAAAGACTTCTTTAAAAGTGTTTTAGATAAAGCTAGAGATAAAGTTATCCAACAAGTTAAAAAGGGTAAATTATCTGATAAGATTAAAGAATTAAATGATAAAGAAAAGGATGGTCTTAAAAAAGATTTAAAAACAGGTAGAGAAGTTACTAAATGGTACACAAGTGAGTTTCTTAAAAAAATATCAAATTCGACTGATAAAAACTTCGGTAAGTTTCTGAAAAAGGAACAAGAACCAGTAACAGAATCTATAATTAACGAGAAAGGTAATGTTATCGCCACACTTGTACATGGTATTGAAGAAATACCACCATTCTCATGGTTAGCTAAAGTAGCAAAAGTAGGTGAAGCAGGAGCTAATAAATTAATAGATGTTTTAAGTAAGTTAACTAACAAGATGGGTGGACCTAGTTTTGAATTACCAGTAATTGCAGTTTTAATAGGAATTGTCTTTGAACAATTAGTTAAAGGTCAAAGTGGACATTGGTTACTTGAATTAGTAGGTAGTGGAACACCTCTAGGATTAGCAATTAAGGGTATTAAAATGACAGCTTTAGTTATAGCATGTATATTAGCAATCGACTCAGTAATAGGAGATAAAATATTAGGGAAACACTAATGGCAAATAACATTAAACAAGACATATACATACACCAAGATTTAAATGGTAACGAGATAATAGATGCTACGTTAAGAGAAAACGTAATTCTTAACTCGGGAACAAGTGATAGACCAACTCCTAACATTGGAGAAAAGGTAGGTCTGCTACACTATGATTCCGATATAGATAGAGTTATTGTATGGGATGGTACTCAATGGAGATCAATAAAATACTTAGATGATTCTTCATCTTCATCCTCAACACTAACAGTCCAAGATTATACAACGGGAGCTAGTTTCTCAAACATAACAAATATGATATTTAGAGGAAATACTGTTACTGTTCCAGGTGGAACGGCGAATGGTGTATTAACAACAAGTGGAGCTACTAACTCTGTTACAGTATGGATACCCGCTCCTGATTATGTTGATTATTTTAATCAAGGGTCAAATACTATACCCGATGTAAATACTCAAGATAGAGTAATAGCAGATTCTTTAGGAACATATAACTTGGGAAGTTATTCAGCTGGATATACTCATTCTACTATTGATTATACAAACAATGGTATATTGAACTATTCTGTTACTGAATTTGCGTTAATTAATAACACAAGTACAACTTTAACACTTTCTTTATTAGATGATGATGATTCAACTGTGATAGAAACTATAACATATACTTTAAACTCAACTGGATCTACTTCTAATAATGGTCTTACGATCAATGTTACTCAATTAGATCCTAATCAAGATAGGTTTAAAGCATCGGCTAACTTCCAAGTTGACTTAAATAACGCAAATTTAATACCACTAGGAGGTAAATTCTCGGTAGTAATAGAACATAATAATATTGGAGATCCTAGTTATACATCAGTTCCTAAAAAACAAATAGCTATGTATGATAGAGATACAGATGATGGATCAACTTCCACAGCTTTAATAAATGGTTCTGTATCCTTATCAGAACAATCTCCTACTTTATATTATTTATCGGGGGTTGCTTATTATGATAATGGGTCATCATTTGAAGTTAACGTAATAGATATGGATAACCTAAATGAGATAACATACCCTACTGGAAACCAACTTAATTTGAACTTCTCTACTAACTCAGGTATTAATGATACAGGAATAGTAGCAGGTGGCTCGGGATATGTTTCTTGGAGTAATGATTATAATGTTCAAAACGTTGATTATATACAGATTCATAATATAAGTAGCTCTAATTTAGTTACTCCTGGTACAAATGATAATAACGAATTAAATGTATCAAATACTACAAATGTTAATGCTATACTAAATGACTGGGTTTCTAATGTAGATAACCAAGTATCACCAGATTATAATTGGTTGATTTTAAGTAAGTCATCTGTGAGTGATAGAAATACAGAAGATTTTAATGATGAATCTAGAAGACTAAGTGTTTTCTCAGCTTTATTTTCATCAACAGAATCAGCATTTGATTCTACCGTTGATTTAACAACTGGTAATTATGAATACGAATTACAACAAATTCAAGGTTCATCACCTAGTGGTGGTTCTAAATTAGTTTATCCTAAAGTAGATTTTTCTACATGGCAACCAGAGATTAATATAACAAATACTATTGACTACTCAACAGCAAGTACCGCTTCTGTTTCAATAGATGTGATTAATAGT
>Ga0307935_1000382_pt1 | contig 20308 bp, 19 predicted proteins | sample OrgLakmetageno92_FD_201827 | JGI IMG/M metagenome (GOLD analysis project Ga0307935, IMG submission 201827) | Saline water microbial communities from Organic Lake, Antarctica - #92 | ecosystem: Environmental > Aquatic > Non-marine Saline and Alkaline > Saline | place: Antarctica: Organic Lake...
CGTTAGGGCTTTTCACTTTTGTAATCACGGCTTTATTAGTGCAGCTAGCTGACTTTATCGTACCTGGGTTTAGTGTTGAGGGCTTCTGGCCAGCGCTTATCTTTGGAATTGCTTTATCTTTATTGGGGGCCTTGTTTGGCACGAAAGAAGATTGAACTTTACCCTTGAAATTAAAACTCTAATTTAAAAGCCGATGCAAAAATTAATTTTAATCTTCGTTTTGGCTTTGCTTATGGGGTGTTCTCAGGCTCCTATTACTGAAATTGAAACGAACCAAGCGTTCGATTCTCAATTAGTAGGAACGGTAGAAGTTCAAAAATCTAAGGCGGAACCACTATTAGAAGCTAATATTCCTTTAGCCGTAGAGACTGTGGCGACGACCGTGCTTGAAACAAAGTCAGTGGTTTCGAAACTGCCTGGTGAAAACGCAGTTCATTCTTTTAAGACATTTTTAGAAAAGGGATTTGTGGGTACTGATTTCACTGTCGGAAACTTATTAACCGATTGGGGGACGCATAAAAGCTATTTCGCGACCTATAGCAGTAATGGTTTAAAGATATCTGGAACGTGGCACGTACCAAATGGTGTAGGGCCGTTCCCCGTTTTAATTCTAAACCACGGGTACTTTCCCCCCGAAACTTATACCAACGGCTACGGCTTTGGACGAGAACAAAAATATTTTGCTCGCCAAGGTTACGCGGTTTTTCATACGGATTACCGAGGTTATGCTTTTTCAGACCCCGCACCTGAAAATCAACGGCTCTGGGGCGACTTAGGCGCGGCCACAGATGCCATTAACGCCGGATTAGCTATTAAAGAAGCTAACTTTGCTTTTATTGATAATGATAACATGGGTTTATTCGGTCACTCGCTCGGTGGTGGGGTAACTTTAAACGCGGCTTTAGCCAGACCAGATTTATTTAAAGTTGGGGTGATGTGGGGCCCGGTCAGCAGCAATTATTGGGATAACTTTAATCAATGGCGTCGCGAAGGCGTGACCTCTGAACAAATTGAATTGTTTGAAGAAACTTTTGGTAGTATTAATGATGAAAAATCGTTTACCGCATTGTCAGCTTTTCCTTACTTAGATCGTTTAGAAGTGCCGCTTCTCATTCAGCATGGTACGGCGGATGAAAGTTGCCCGGTGGAGTGGTCTCAATTTACTTTTCAAGAATTGCAACGTTTAGGTAAAAACGCTGAATATATTGAATATGACGGTTATCCGCATGTTTTCTGGAATGAGAATTGGAACACGGCTATCGAAGATGCCAATAATTATATAGAAAACTTTTTGAAATAAGGGGCTTAATTAGAAGGCATTAACTTTACGTTTTGGTTTTAGCGCTTATGTTTTGTTCGATTATAAGCCTTAGGCTAGAAAGGTTTTTTTACACGCATGGATAAATTAATGGCGGCTTTCAACCAAAACAAGAAATTTTTTAGAAGAGATGCCTTGTCTGGTATTACGGTCGCTTTGGCTTTAATACCAGAAGCGATTGCGTTTGCTTTTGTGGCGGGAGTGAGCCCGTTATTAAGTTTGCAAACAGCGGTGGTAGTGGCTTTTGTAGCGGCGGTGTTTACGGGACGTCCCGGTATGATTAGCGCCTCAACAGCTGCGATTGCGATTGTTTTAGCCCCGTTGATTGCCGATTACGGTTTAGAATATTTGTTTGCGACGGTCGTTTTAATGGGGATATTGCAGATTTTGATGGGCTGGACGAAGCTCGGTAAATTTACCTCTATTATCCCTTATTCGGTGGTACTTGGGTTTTTGAATGGATTGGCTTTAGTCATATTTTTTGCCCAGTGGGAACAATTTAAAGTTAAAGAACCCGTGCTAATAGATGGAGTTGAAAAGATGCATGAGGTCTGGATGCCTATCCCTGATATGGCAATAATGCTTGGATTTGTGGCTTTGACGATGCTGATTATTCAATATTTCCCGCGGATCACAAAAGCCGTGCCTTCCAGTTTAGTAGGGATTGCGACGGTTACCATAATTTCAGTGTTGTTGGCTAAATATAATGTTTACAACCTTATTACGGTTGAAGATTTTGCGGGCATGAAACTGGAAGGAGGTCTCCCAGGATTCCATCTGCCTGATGTCGCTCTTAACTGGGAGATGTTGAAAATTATCTTCCCGTTTGCCTTTATTGCGGCCTTAGTAGGAACGACAGAAGCCGCTTTAACGCTGCGAGTTATTGATGATATGACGGATACGAAAGGTAAAATGGATCGTGAATTTTTTGCGCAAGGGTTTGCTAATTTTGCGAGCGGATTTAGCGGAGGTATGGGCGGTTGTGCTATGATTGGACAATCGATTATTAATGTACAAGCGGGTGGTAGAACGCGTTTTTCTGGTATTGTAGCCGCGCTGGCTTTGCTCGCTTTTATTATGTTTGGCGGGGCGTTGGTGAACGCTATTCCACTGGCTAGTTTAATTGGTCTGATGTTTATTGTGGTGATTTCAACGTTTAAATGGGAAAGCTTGAAGTACGGTAAAAAAATACCACTGCAAGACTACATCGTGATTGCGGTGGTGAGTATTGCGACGGTGTTTTTAGACCTCGCTACAGCGGTAATTATTGGAGTACTAATGTCGACCGTGATGTTCGCCTGGGAGAAAGGAAAGCGTTTAGAGGTTGAGACAAAAGTTCGAAAGGACGGCACTAAAATTTATGAATTAGATGGTATTTTGTTTTTTGGATCGGTGCTTGGATTTAAAGATTTATTTGCGTACGCGAAAGACCCTAAGACGGTTATTTTAGATTTGAAGAACGCCAAAGTAATGGATTTTTCAGCACTTGAGGCGATCGACTCGGTGGCGATAAAATATCGGGATGCGGGTATTAAATTTAGAGTGGCCCGTCCTGGAGACAACTGTCGAACCTTGCTAGAAAACGTTGATAAGATCAGCGCTATTACCATTGAAGAAAATTATAAGCCAATGGCATAAAGTTTTGTTTGAAAGAATTTAACCTAAGCTTAAGGGGATGATGGAATCTAAATATATTTTCTACGCCAGCCTCTTAATTGTATTGGCGTTAGTGCTTTGGTGGGCGGTTGATTGGTATAACTTTTATCAGCATATTAAGACTGGTCGAAACTTAGCCGCTCAAGCGCAAAAATATGAACGCCTTAATAAAAAGGGGGAAACTTCAGTTTTATTTATTGGTGATAGTACGGTGGTTGGGACAGGGACTACAAATAATATCTATAGTACTTCGGGACGTTTGGGGACAGATTTTCCAGAATTTTCAATTACCAATAGGGGCGTTAATGGCGCTTTAATTTCTGATTTAGAGGCTCAATTAGACGCGGTAGAAAATCAAAATTTTGATATCATCGTGATACAAGCGGGTGGTAACGATGTGGTTTATTTTACCGACTGGAAAAGTTTTGAAAGCTCTCTTGCGAGTGTATTGCAAAAAGCGCGTAAAAAATCTGATAAAGTAATTATGATGAGCTCTGGTGATGTTGGTGCTTCCCCTATTTGGCCAGCAGGGGTAGGTTGGATTTTTACCAGTAGAACCCACAAAGCGCGCGAAATATTACTAGAAACAACGGTCGCCAACGACGTGCCTTTTATTGATTTGTTAACCAACGGGGTAAACGCTGAGTTTGGCACGTATCCACAAAAATACCATGCCGCTGATAGGTTTCATCCGAGCGATGAAGGCTACCGTTTATGGTATGACGCTTTGCAGTTGAATTTGAAACGTTTGAAGTGGCTGTAATTTTGATTCCTTTTTTGCGTCGCCAAAAAAGAAAGAAAAAAGGCGACCCGTGCTTAAATTTTGTAAAATTAATCACTTACTCACTAAATTTATAAAACTCGCTCCGCTCAAACACTTACAAATTTTGCGTTCGTGTCGTGAAAATTTTTAACAAAATTTATTCAAAGGGTTATAAAAAAAGCCTGAGATTTAATCTCAGGCTTTTCAAATCTAGTAAGCTATAAGTTAGTCCTTTTTACCTTTGTAACCTCCACGTTTGCTTGAGTCGCGGTTGTTACCACTAGCATAACGATCTGGATGTTTATCTTCACTGGCCTTTTCAACTCTAACGGTCGAGAAGCCCCCTTTCTTTTTAATGTCGTTGAAAGCGTCTAAAATCATTTCCGCTTCTTTGAGGGGGGCTGAAATAAACGAATACGAATCCATGATATCAATTCGACCGATATTACCACCCGGGACCCCAAACTCGGTATCAATCATATGAAGGATTTTCCCTGGGTTGGCGCCATCTTTACGACCCGTGGTTAAGAATAATCGAGTCGTGCCAAATTCGGCTGGCCCGCGTGAATTAGAACGCGTGTTAGCCCGGCCACCAATCGGTGTATTTCGACCTTTTGGTGTATCAGCGATGTTCTTATACTCTTTTTCGTCTAGCTCTTTAGCAAAGCTGTGCTTTAGTAATGAAGCAATAATGGTTAACGGGTTTTTCTCTTCGAAGAGTTCAATCGCTAAAGCTTCGTAATCAGCGAGGCCGTCTTGGTCGGCACTAATGGCATCGAGTTCTTTTAATAGTTTTTCTTTTTTTAATTTCACCATGTCTCCACTATTGGGAATCATTTGTTTGGTGATTTCTGCTTTGGCGGCGTATTCAAAACTTCGTAGTTTTCTAAATTCAGCAGGTGTAATAAGGGTAATGGCTTTCCCATCTTTCCCGGCTCGTCCCGTTCGTCCAATACGGTGCACGTAACTTTCAGAGTTTTGCGGCAAGCTGTAATTAATAACGTGCGTTAAATCGTTCACATCGATCCCACGAGCCGCTACATCGGTGGCGACTAAGATTTCAGTGTCTTTGCGTTTAAAGCTTCTTAGCATGCGTTCTCGCAAGTCTTGCGACACGTCCCCATGCATGGCGGCCGCGCTATATCCACGATCGCTTAATTGTTTACTTACTTGGTCACACTCAATTTTAGTACGACAGAAAATAATACCGTAGAATTCGTCTTCTACATCAATAATACGACACAAAGCCTCAAATTTATCACGTTGTAACACTTCGAAATAAATCTGGTCAACCGCGTTATTCGCAATTCGGTCTTTCTCGGTTTTAATAGTCACCGCGTTGCGCATGTATTTTTTAGCCAGGTTGGCAATTCGGCTCGGCATCGTGGCCGAAAACAGCAATACTTGTCGCTCTGGATTTACGTGTTCTAAAATCTTTTCAATATCTTCGACAAATCCCATATTCAGCATTTCATCGGCTTCATCTAATACAAAGTACTCTACTTCGTTGAGTTTAAGGGTGCCGCGGTCTAAATGTTCTTGCACTCGGCCTGGGGTTCCAACCACAATATCAACCCCGTTTCGTAAATGCTTTTGTTGCATACTCCACGATTGACCACCGTAAATTGGCACGACTTTAAGGGCTTTGTCGCCTTTTAGTGAGTTAATTTCTTCGGCCACTTGCACGGCTAGTTCTCGCGTTGGTGCGAGTACAATCGCTTGTGGCGCTTTTGATTTCCCTGGGATTAAACGATCGGTGAAAACAAGTCCAAAGGTAGCCGTTTTACCGGTTCCTGTTTGGGCTTGGGCAATGACGTCTTGTTTAGATTCTAGTAACAAGGGAATAGTTTTGGCTTGAATTTCGGTCGGCTCTTCAAAACCTTTTTTGGTAATGGCATCGAGCACTGATTGTGACAAGCCTAGATCGGCGAATGTTTGAGTCATGTTGGTTTATTTACTACTTCGTCGACACCGTAGACGAAAAAGCCTTTATGGCAAGTGATAACCCATCATAAATTGACTTTAATTAATTATACATTAAACTGATACATTGTTTATATTTACTTTCTGACAGATGCAGCCGCTCAACTATTAAATTGTTTGTAAGATTTAGAACAAATGAAAGTGTTGGTACTTGCAGTTGCGGGAATCGCCTGAGTTACTTACAATCGCGGGCGATGAAACCAATTTACAAACGTATTCTATTGAAACTATCGGGCGAAGCTTTACTGGGGGATAAAGAGTTTGGGATTGATTATAAATTACTAGATCAAATTTGTGGTGAAGTAGAGGCGGTTCATAAGCTGGGCGTAGAAATTGCGATTGTAATTGGCGCTGGCAATATTTGGCGCGGCAGTGAAAATGGCGAATCAGGGATCGACCGGGTGCCTTCTGATTATATTGGAATGCTGGGGACGGTCATGAATTCAGTGGCTTTACAGGCGCATTTAGAAAAACGTGGTATTTATACGCGCGTGTGCTCGGCGCTTGATATTCCTTCGGTGTCAGAAAGTTACATTCGACGTCGGGCTGAAAGACACTTAGAAAAAAATCGAATTGTGATTTGTGCGGCGGGTACGGGAAATCCGTACTTTACCACCGATTCGGCGGCGGCCTTAAGATCACTCGAGCTTGAATGTGACGTGTTGTTAAAAGCGACCAACGTTGATGGGGTTTATAATGCGGATCCAAGAACCAATAGCGATGCGACGCGTTACAAAGCGGTAACGTTTGACGAGGTGCTAGAAAAAAACTTAAAAGTAATGGACGGAACGGCCATTGCTCAGTGTCGTGATAATAAAATGCCAATAGTGGTATTTAAGCTGATGGAACCAGGCAACATTTTAAAAGTCGTTTGCGGTGAAGACGTTGGTACAAAAATCAGTTAGCTTTAATCGAAGATCACGTAATCGAAAGCCCCAATAGAAGTTCTTTCCGGAATTTCTATTTCGATGCGCTGTGAAAAATCTTCTAGAGCGACATCAGACACGACCGTATAGGTATTTAGTGGGAAATGAGTGGGGATGCCTCCTGGTACTTGTAATTTTAATTGAAACGGAATTCCCGGTACTTTAGCCCCACTAACGGTGTCGTTGAATTTTAAAAGTGGTCGGATAGTAAGTTGATAGTCACTACAGGTTTCGCCGAGTCGCACGGTTTCATCGGCCCCGGCTAAGCAATCCCAAAAATAATCGAGTGAAGTATCTTTAGAACCCGGTAATACTTTGCCGGGCAAAGGGTCACTGGTGGTGACGCGCAAATCACCAGTGGCGATAACTTCAATATCGTCTTCACAAATATAACCCGCCCCCGCACCAGAAATATAGCCGCTGCAATCTTGATTATTTACGGGAATAAAAGTCTGAACCCCCTGAACACTGTTTTTTCGGGTAATAGACCAATCGATTAAAATATCTTCGTCCACGCTATCACCAAAGTCAAACGATCCTTGTAGCGGGTCAAAGGCGTCGGCTTGAAATCCATAACGGGCTTCAAAATCATCTTTGGCAGCAGAGCTTGGAATATCAGCCGGGGTTTGAAAAAATCTGATTTCTAGCAAATCGTTAATTCGGTTAGGCTCGCCATAATCGGCTAGGTTTACCGGTGGAAGCTCGCCTGGGTTTGTGGCGGGATCCCATTGAAACGGAATTTTATACGTTTGACCTTCTTTCAAAATATCCACAATTGTGGCGTCGTTATTAATCGCGTTATCGACTTGGCTGGTTCGTCCTTGGATTGTCCAATTGGTGTTCGCATTTACACTGGGGTGGGCAATGATTTGGGTTGTGTTTGCCCCCGTGAAATTAGTGCCCGGGCCGCGTGAATTATGGTGAAAAAAAGCCGCCTCTGCGCCTGATTCTGAAGCAAAAAACAATTGCGTACTTCGTTGGATATTAGAAGCTTGGTCAATCGATCGAGCAATTGAAGTCAGCGTCGCAAAAGCCAAACTTAATACCAAGAGTGAAGTTCCCATGGAAATAAATATCGAAATCCCTGCTTCTTTTGTTTTCATATTACTTCCCTATTTTATCACTGATTAGTTAAATAAGCGACTCGTTTTCTAGCTTGAAGGGCAGGGGCGCGCTACAATATTTTTAATGAAAAAAGTTTATCTCGTTATTTTAGATGGTTTTGGGCTCGCCCCAGAGGGCAAAGGGAACGCTATTAGCTTAGCCAAAACCCCTTATTTAGATCAGTTGTTGCCCGCTGATAAAATTTCGCATTTAAAAGCGCATGGACATAGTGTGGGTTTGCCTGAGTTTCAAATGGGCGGGTCGGAAGTGGGACATGTAACCATTGGAGCAGGGCGTCCTGTAAAACATATTCTTACCAAAATTAACGACGAAATTGAGGCCGGCACTTTTTTTGAGAAGGAAAATTTAAAAGCCTTGTTTACCAAAGCGCAGACCAAAGGACGGATTCATTTTTTAGGTTTGGCGAGTGATGGCGGTATTCATAGCTTTTTACCGCACTTGTTTGGGCTCAGCCAAATGGCCGAAAAGTTTAATATTCCAGAGGTGTTTGTACACCCAATGGTAGATGGAAGAGACGTACCAGAGCGTACGGCCATAACTTATTTAGAAGAAATTGAGAAACATAAAGTGGGCACGATTGCGAGTGTAGGCGGTCGATTTTTTGGTATGGACCGCGATACTAACTGGGATAGAACGGGTGAAGAATACGAAGTGCTCACCGATAAAAAGTACCAAGCCAATGATAAAAATTGGAGAGAAATTATGGAGACTTTTTATAAATCTGGAGATAAATCTGATTATTACTTACCCCCACAATTACTGGATAAGAATGGACAAATTGAAGAAGACGATGTGGTCATTTGTTTTAATTTTAGAACCGACCGCATGCGCCAAATTATGGCCGCTTTTTGTGATGAAGACTTTACGGGTTTTGCGCGGCCGTTTGTGTGTGACCCCACTAATTTTGGAATTTTTGGGAATTACTATGATCGCGCTAATATTATTTTCTCGTTATCTTCAGAACCCATTAAAAACACCCTTGGTCAAATTGTGTCAGAAGGCGGTGGTACCCAGTTAAGAGTGGCGGAAACCGACAAAGTAAACCACGTAACTTTTTTCTTTTCGGGGGAAAAGAAAGAACTATTTAAAGGGGAAGAGCGCATTTTAGTCGACAGCCCTAAAGTCGCTAATTACGCCGATGCACCAGAAATGTCGGCGGCGGAACATACCACGAAAACGTTAGCCAAACTCAAACAACAAGACTTTAATTTAGTGGTGCATAATTACGCTAATGGCGACTTGGTGGGTCATTCGGCCAACATCCCTGCCACCATTAAAGCGGTTGAAACTTTAGACCGTGAATTACAACGACTCATTCCGGCGGTACAAGCGCAAGGCTATGATTTAATTATTACCGCTGATCACGGTAATTGTGAACAAATGTTTATGGAAGATGGTACGACGCCATGCCCGACACACTCTAAAAATTTAGTGCCTTTCCGGCTTATTAAGGCCGATAAATCAGAACCAAACTTAAAAAAAGAAGGGACGCTCGCAGATGTCGCCCCGACTATTTGTGAACTATTAGATGTTGAGATTCCAACCGAAATGGAAGGGAAAAGTTTATTCGAGTAAGCCTTCAATTCTTTCTAACGTTTGGTTCACCATTAAAAGTGGTGGAGATATTAAATAATGCTCTCTTGTTTTTTGGTCTGGGCGGGTGATGTCTTTCATCGTTCCAGCTATTAGACATCCAAATTGAGGTGAGTACTTATGGGCTTCATGTAACAAGCCTAAGGCCGGATCACCGTTAAGAGAAACTTTGCGTGGATGTTTAACGATGCCAATATCTGGCTTGAAAGGAATATCACTCAGTATTATGTCTGACATCACCACACACACCTCTAAATTAGTCGGAAGCAGCACCTCCGTATTTCCTTCTAACTTTAATTTGAGTCTTTCAAATAGAGGCGCTAACCCTTTAGCACGTAAATGTTCAACCAGCGCTGATTCTCGTGTTGAAAACGTTGTCTTGTGGGTTTCAAAATTTGACATCAATGTTACTAATAAACTCTTTTTATTATTTTAGCAATTCGTTGATTTTAGCTTCATTTTGGGCGGGGCCAATACCCGCAAACCTAAAGTTAGTGGGTTGAAATAAATCTTGAGCGAGTTTATTAACGTCTTCCAGTTTTACGGCTCGCACTTTATTTTTCCAGTCTTCGTAGGTTTCTACGTTACCGTAAAGTAAGGCGTTTTTAGCGTACTCATGGGCTACGTCTTCAGTGTCTTCGGTGCTGAGGTCTGTTTTTCCGACTAAGTAATTTATAGCTTTTTGACACTCTTCGGCTGTAATTCCGTTGTTTGCCACTTCATCGTATTCATGGCGAATGGCCTCAATGGCTTTTAAAACTTCGGTCACTTTAACGCCCGCGCGGGTAGTCATTAAACCTGTGTCGGAATATTCATCGACGTTGGTTCTAATAGAATAACAAAGCCCCTGTGTTTCACGAACGCGCTGAAACATACGAGAGCTCATATTGCCGCCTAATGCCACGCCTAACACCTTTAACGCTGGGAACAAAGGATCATTTTCTGAAGGGGTTTGGACGCCAAAAGATAAATGATACTGCTCGGTTTTTTTAACGCGTAGTTTCAAATTGTTGGTCGCAAAGCTTTTATCAAAGCCCGTTGGCGGAATCCCCCGTGGTTTATCGCTCACCGCAAACATAGTTTCCATTTTATCAAGCGTGGTTGCATCAACTGCGCCGGCACACACAATTACCATATTATCGGCGACGTACTGTGATTCTTTGTAATCTACAAATTGCTGACGCGTAATATTATTTATTACCTCAGCCGTTCCTATTTGATCCCAGCCAAGTGGTTGATCGCCAAATACTAAACGCTCAAAATCCCAACTAATCTGGTACATCGGCGCGTCTTGATACATGGCCATTTCTTCTAAAATAACACCGCGTTCTTTTTCAATTTCCTCAGCCGGAAAAGTAGCCTCAATCAGCATATCCGATAGCACGGACAATGACGTATCTAAGTTTTCTTGACCCGATTTTACGTAATAGCCCGCGTATTCTTTACCCGTAAAAGCATTAAATTCTCCTCCAAAGCTATCAACGGCTTCACTGACTTCTTTAGGCGTTTTATAGGTTTTAGCGCCTTTAAAGAACATGTGTTCTAAAAAATGAGACAGACCGGTATTTGTTTTATCTTCATATCTCGAGCCCGCCCCCACTAAAACCATGGTCGTCACCACGTTGGTACCTGGCATTGAGATAGCTTGCAGCTTGAGACCAGAATCGGTTTTTCTTTCAAAGAGTTTCATCAAAAAATAGGGTAACTAAAAAAGCGCTGAAAGAAAGTTCAGCGCTTTTAAATCTTTAAATAAACTATTGTCCGCCTTCAACTTCAAAACTGGTAACGATCCCGTTTTTAACGGAAGCGTTAATTCGTCCGATTCGAAAATCACGTGTGGTTGGTTGCACTCGATCATCCAGTTTTACAACCCGGAAAGGGACGTTGTTTGCTTCGGCTAAAGTCATAGCGTCTTCTAATGTTAAGCCAACATAGTCAGCGATCATTTCTGGTTCTTCGTTATTTATTTCTTCTTGGCCTTCAACGGTGTAATCAACGACGATATCATTTTCAACCGAAGCGTTGATACGTCCGATTCTATAATCCAGGGTAGCCGGTAGGAATTGTCCGTCTCGCATGGTCACTCGAAAAGGGACATTGTTTATTTCCGCTAACGCCATTGCCCCTTCGATGCTGAGTCCAACGTAGTCTGTCATCATCTCAAATTCTTCGTTACTCATTTCGGCTTTGGTGAGTGCTTGAATCATAAAATCCATTTCAACCAAGCTAATTATATCACTTGGCTGCATATCGTTTCGTGGATTGGCTTCGAGTCTGTTTAGCGTTTGAACATAACCACCGTACCAATTTGGGTACATTTCGCGTGTCATTGGTAAATTAAAGGCAAGCGTTAAAATTTTAGCGGCCTCAGCGTAAGTTATAGCTTGATTTGGTTTAAAACTACCGTCTGGATTGCCTTTTACCAACTCGCTACACGAAGCCACTTGAAGGGCGGCAGCGTAATGGGCGTTGTTTTTAACGTCAGAATAATTAAAAGCTCTGCGGCACTGCATTGATTGGGTTCCCAGAGTTTCAATAACATTTTTCACAAAATCGGCTCGACTGACGGCTGGGCTCATGATGGGAGCCATTATGGGCATCATTTTTGTCATTCCCATGCCGTTCTGCATTGTGATTGGATCTATACTGGCATTAACGCTGGCGCTTGAGGCTATCAGCATTAAGCCTATAATCGGTGCATAATTTTTCATGTAAGGAAGAGGTTAAAATTTAATTATTTTAGCTTAATCATTGTAAGCCTTTGTATAGACGGCGGAAAGAGCAAAGCGTTACAAATATGCTTAAGAATCAGTTCAAGTGGTTGGGGCGTTCCGTTGCCTTTTTATTAGAGGAAGCCTATGATCGGCTCATAAATGGATAATTTAGAAACCAACGAAAGTGTTATTGTACGAGAGGCTTTTATTATTCCGGCTTTCAAAGTGGTGTTTTCGCAGTTTGTGTTAGGGAATCTCTACTTTTTACTCATCAATTTTTACGAAATACAGTCGCTTGTTGTGAGTATGGTTTTGTTTAACTTTTTAGAGGGCGCGCAGATTTTAATAAGCGTCGCTATTTTTTTAGGATGGTATCATCGGTATTGTGAAATATCGGTCGACGAAATTGAGGTAAATTCAGGCTTAATACTTCAAAAAAATTCTTCGTATTCACTTGAGCACTTAGAATCAGTGACCTTCAAAAAAACCTTTAGTGGTTTAATGTTTAACTATGGGGATGTTAAAGTATCACTGCATTATGGAACTGATAGTCAGGTTATTCACATTAAAAATATTAAAGAACCCGCTAAATACGCTAAGTTTTTAAATCAGAGATTAAAAAATGGTGGGGTGAAGAAATCTTTGTTTTAAAGCTAAGGTCCTCATAACGAGTATACTACGATCATACAAGTCAAAAAAGTTTGTCACCTCTTACAGAGGCATCAAATTTTTTGTGGTAACATGAATGTTTCTACTAATTTCAAGATTTCGTTTGAGTTAAAAAGGAATAGGCAGGTAAATTAAATTTTATTTTTCTGTTTATTTTTTATTATAGAGAATTTGTCACTTACACGGCCAATAATTTCCCGACTCCAATTGTCAGAGACATAGCTAAGGCACCCCAAAAAGTGATTCTAAACGAAGCTTTTGGCATTGAAGCCCCGCCAACGTAAGCGGATAAACCTCCCAGCAAGGCTAGGGAAATTAATGCGGCGAATGAAACGGTGTAGAGGATTTGTTCGTTACTAGAAAAATAGGCCACTGATACGGGTAACCCAGCACCAAAAATAAAACTGATAGCGGAAGCATAAGCCGCCTGGAAAGGATTCGCAGTCAGTTCTTCGGTGATGCCGAGCTCATCTCGGGCGTGCGCTCCCAGCGCGTCATGTTTTGTGAGTGCGACTGCCACTTGCTCCGCTAAAGGTTTTTCTAAGCCTCTGCTAACCTAAATATTGGTTAACTCTTCGAGCTCTTCCTTTGGCTGGGTTTTAAGTTCTTCTGCTTCTTTGGCTAAAATGGCTTTCTCGCTATCGGCTTGTGAACTTACCGAAACGTATTCACCGGCCGCCATCGACATAGCCCCAGCCACTAAACCGGCCACAGCGGAAATCATAACCGTCGTGTGGCTCACGCCAGAGGCCGCAACTCCCACGGCTAAGCTGGCCACAGACACAATGCCGTCATTGGCTCCTAAAACAGCAGCTCGAAGCCAATTTATGTTTTTGGTATCGTGGGTTTCTAAGTGCATTTTTGAATTTTTTATATAGCCAAAAATAGTTTATTTAAGAATAAAATAAACCGTTTTGAGCCTTTTATAGGTAAGGTATACCTTAAAAAATGCCGTACCGGCGCTTGTTTTTGTCGTTGCTCCTGCGTATCGAACTCATAGTCGTTCAATCAACGCTCATACAAATCAAAAAAAGCTACTAAGCCATGAATGGCTCACTAGATTTTTTTGTGGTGGGTGGGGCGAGGATCGAACTCGCGGCCAACTGGTTAAAAGCCAGATGCTCTACCACTGAGCTACCCACCCATCGAAGATGGGGAAAATTGAAATGTTAAATTTGGTGGAGCCTAACGGAGTCGAACCGTTGACCTCCTGCGTGCAAGGCAGGCGCTCTAGCCAGCTGAGCTAAGGCCCCGTAAAATTTAACGAGTTACTTTTAGTTAACCCCTGGAACCAACGGACCAAGAGTGGCGCGAAGGAAAGATTCTAAACCGCCGGTCATCCACATAAAGGCTAGAATAGACATCGCCAGACCAGCGAGTTTTATGAAGGTGTAAGTACCACCGCCAGGAAACCAGCGCTCTGCGAAATCGAATCTACCAGTGAAGTCTACGACTGGTTTTGTAAAGGCAATCATTGAGATGCCTCCTACAATCAGGAATAAGCTTATAAGCATGTGCAAACGCGAAAAGAACTAGGCTAAAAGTAACCAGATATTAGGAGTCATGAGCCGTTTGTCAAAATTTAGTTGAAAAAATGCCTAAAAGGCGCTATAATACTGAGATGCTTAAGAAATTCTGTGCTCGCTTTAAAGCCCCGCTGGCGGCTCTTATGTTGTTGCTAATGCTCAATATTTGGATCAGCCCAGTACTGGCACAAAGCTTGTTACCAATGCCTGTGAATGGCGCTTATGGTGGGATTTTAGAAAATAATAGAGTAGCCGATATCGTTCAAGAACAGTCTTTAAGTTATAACTTTTTTGAAAGTATTATTTACGGCGTTTTCAGTGATGAAAATATCCGATCGGCCAACGTGGTGATTGGCGTCGTGGCTATTTTATATTTAGTCGTGATTGGCGCCCGATTTATTTTGTCTCAGGGTGAAGAAGAGGCGATTCAAAAGGCTCAAAAGCACTTTGGGTTTCTCGTTTTGGGTTTGATGATTATCTCAGTCGCGCAATTTGCGGGATTTACTATTTTCAACCCCGCGCAGTCGGTCAATCCAGATTTCTTTGTTAACAATAACATTCAAGAAGCCTTCTACTCTAAGGCCATGCAAGTAAAACTATTTATTCAGGTGCTTATTGGGGGTATCGCCTTACTTTCAATTATTACCTCAGCGTTCCGTATTATGAGTAGTACAGGAAACGAAGAAGTGATTGGAAAAGAGAAACAGCTGCTTATTAATTTTTTATTCGCGACCGTGCTCATTATCGCGGCTGAAGTGATTGTAACAGGCGTGTTCTACTTACCAGGAGCGAATCGAGATGGGGCTTCAAATCAAGCGTTAACTATTGGTATAGAACAAATTATGGGCTTAATTACGGCCTTACTTAGTATTGTAGCAGCGGCGTCGTTACTCATGATTATTCTGGCTAGTTTATATTATGTCATTTCACTGGGTGATGAAGAACGAGCAGGCCGTGCCAAAAGGCTTATCATTGCCAATTTAGTGGCCATTGTAATCGTCTTCTCAGCGTATTCTATTCTTCGTTTTTTCTTTTAAACTATGAGAAACCTTCTTCTCGGTCTCGGGTTTCTGTTTATTGCCGGTTTTAATGTAAACTCTGTGCAAGCACAATCAGCCGTAACGCCTGATACTAACTCGATTTTTACCACTAATACTATTTTCAATAAAGATACGTTAAGTGACTACACGGGCGTAGAAGACTTTGTGAACCCAAATCCGAATAGTGATATTAATCCGGGGACGTTTTTTATGCGTAATATTTTAGTCGTCGCGATTCGATTTTTTGATAAATTAATTGTGCCGATGGCTATTTTGCTGCTGTCGTGGGCAGCGGTGGTTATTGTGCTGCGACGAAACGATGAAGAGCAATTTAAAAAACGTTCTTTGCAATTGGTTTGGATGGCCGTTGGATTTGGGCTTATAACTGGGTCTTTCACGGTGGTTGATAAAATGTTCTTTGGCATGAATGGTGACATTTTACGAGACGACAGCTCGGTTGGGTTTGGTTTACTGGCGCGAGCGGAGATTAATGGAGTAGCCGAATTTATTATGGCTTTTGCTATGGCAATTGGTCTGCTGTTTATCATTATTAGTGCGGTTCGGCTTATGTTTGCGGGTGAAAACGAAGAACAAATTGAGAAAATTAAAACACATCTTATTTGGTCGGCCGTGGCGATGCTACTGCTACTTATGAGTTACACGATTGTGCAAATTTTCTTCAGCTTTGATGAGCAAGGGCGACTCACTGGCTTTGATACCGTTGGTATTTCAACCGAGCTAGTGACACTGGCTAATTTCTTCCTTGGGTTTGTCAGTTTCTTCGCGGTGATCGTGTTAATTTACGCGGGTATTCGTATGATCGCTAACTTTGGCGATGAAGACGCGGTTGGTAAAGCTAAAGACACCGCTAAATATGCGGTTATTGGCTTAGTGCTGGCTTTCTCGGCCTTTACCATTATTCGTTTCTTTTTACTGCCAGGCGGCGGCGTTTCAGGGGCTTAAATTTAAGTATTAAATAGGTTTTAATCTCGTGACAAATTTGATTGGTTCTTTTAAGATGCCTTTGAACATTTAGGTGAGAATTATTAGTACGCTCACAAATTTAACTTCGGATGTCTGAGTACCAAAAGTTTACAAGCTTACTGGAAGACTGGTTTGCACACTTCGGAAGAAATTTTCCGTGGCGTGAAAATCGGGATCCTTATTATGTGTGGGTTTCTGAAATCATGTCGCAGCAAACCCAAATTGACCGGGTGGCCGATAAATTCTTTCCAAGGTTTATAGAGACTTTTCCGAATGTAGACGCCTTAGCGGCGGCTGACTGGGAAGTGGTTTATCCGTGCTGGGAAGGTTTAGGGTATTACAACCGAGGCAAAAATTTGCTTAAAGCGGCCCAAGTAATTGTGGCTAAACACAATAGCCAAATGCCAGATACCGTGACGGCCCTTGAAGCGTTACCGGGCGTGGGAAAATATACGGCTCATGCGGTGATGGCGTTTGCGTTTGATAAAAAAGTGCCCGCGATTGATACTAATATTAGTAAAATTATTTCGGTGTTGTGGCCCGGTCGAGACACGGTTGAAGTGGCAAACGAATTAGTTTCGCTATCACAATCGGGTTACGCCTGGAATAGCGCCATGATGGATTTAGCCAGTAGCCTGCGGGCCGGTAAAACTATTGAAGGTGAATTAGGGGAAACCTATTTTGCGGATGAAGCGGTGCGGGATTTATTTAAACCGAAACGAAAAAAGCCGGTTAAAAAGGCGAAAGTTGATAAACCTAAAAAGCGTAAACACCGAATTGAAGTCGGGATTGCGTGTATTTGGAGAGAGGGGAAATATTTAATTCAAGCGCGTCCGAAAGGCAAAAGCTTTGAAGGTTCTTGGGAATTTCCGGGTGGAAAACGAGAGAAAGGAGAGAATTTTAGGCAGTGTGTAAAACGTGAAATTCAAGAAGAAGTTGGGATTAACGTTTCGGTTCGCCCCCATTTTTACGAGGAGTTGCATGAATTTGAACGGACGGAATTGCTGCTACGCTTTCATCGTTGCCAAATTCAGGCCGGTGAACCTTCACCACAGGAAGAACAAGAATTGATGTGGATTGAACCGGAAAAATTTAGCGAGATAGATTTTTTAAAAACCAATCATAAAGCTTTAGAAAAACTCAAGTCTATGCGGGTTTAGAGATTGATTTCTTAATCTAATTTTTTGTCTAAAATCTAGTTATGAAAAATCTAATTTTTGCCCAACGCACAGACGAAAATTCTTATAGCGCTAGTTGGCTTGAATTGTTTTTTGATTTAGTTTTTGTGGCCATGGTGGCCCAGCTAACGTATCACTTTAGCTATAATCATTCGACGTTTGAAGATTTTTTGCAATTAGGGATTGTGGGCTACATGATTTTTTTATCTTGGATGCTAACCACGGCTAATCGTAATTTGCGGCAAGAAGAAGATCTTACCGATATTATTGGAGTCCAGTTACAAATGGCGTTAATACTGATTATGAGTTTGACGCTCCCACAAGCTTTTGCAGAGTATAGCTGGCTTTTTTTTGGAGCTATGGGGCTTAACGGTTTTATAGGTTTGGCTTTTATGCGACGTATGTATCGATTAAATCCTCAAAGAAGACCGCAAACTTTTAACGTCTGGTGGGGGTTTTTTATGGCTTCATGTCTTTGGTTTGTAACCGGATTTTTGGAAGGCGTTTATTTGTATATTGTGGCGACTTTAGCTCTCATTACTCATATTGCTGCGCCTATGACACAAGGTAAAGGGAATGTCGTGACGATGTTAAACATGGATCACCTCTTGGAAAGGCTCGGCTTGTTTTTGCTGCTCGTTATGGGCGAAGCTGTGTTGGTAGTAGCCCTTATAAACAGTGCTGCTGGTGAATTTAGTTTTGAACAGCTGGTTATTGTGTTATCCGGTTTTATACTCATGGTCGCGCTTTGGTGGTGGTATTTCCCGTATATTCATAACCACGCTCACGGTAAGAGAGCGCCGTGGTTTCAATTAATGCTGCATACGCATGGGTTTCTTTATGGTAGTTTGATTCTGATTGCGGGAGGGTTAAAAATACTCTTAAACGATCCGTATTTGCCCATCTTTCACGCTTGGATTTACCTCGTTGGCGTTTTGTTAATGGTGGTCACGTTTAATATTATCAGAGCCACGCTCACCCATCATCCCCTAGAGGCGGTAAAATCAATAGCTGGTTTTTTAGTCGGATTCTTGGTTTTAATTTTGCTTTGTTACTGGCTCGATTTATCCGTTTATTACTTAGTAACGGGTATTAGTATCTGGCTGCTTTTATATGTAGCGATCGACTACCGCAAACATTTTGGGAATTCGTGTGTGATTTATTAAAAGAAAACTCTTATTATCACCCACCAAATAGCTAACGCTGAAATTGCGATGGCGAAAACAGGTACAAAGTATTTATCAAGCTTGAAGTGTTTAAGCGCCCATAAAAACGGCACAAAAAAGGCTAATATTATTATCTGCCCGATCTCAACGCCAACGTTAAAAAATAGTAGTGACGGCAGTAAGCGGCTGGCGTCTGGGGCTACTTCAGCAAAGACACCTGCAAACCCAAGCCCGTGAAATAAACCAAACATAAATATTACCCCAATGCTGGTATGGGCGTTAGCAAACCACGGATATTTTTTGCTGAGAAACACAGTTGTTATAGCCATATAAGCAATAGAAGCCGCGATTATGGGTTCTACAATTTTGCCCGATAAGGTCAGAATATTGGTTCCCCCTAAAATTAAAGTTACCGAGTGCGCGAGGGTAAAAGCGGTCACCATTTTTAAAATACGACGCCAGGTTGGTAGTAGCAATACGAGGCTCATAACAAATAAAATATGGTCGAGCCCAATTAAAATATGCTCTACACCTAAGACCACATAATTCTTGGCAAATTGCCACCAGTTTAAGTCTGTCGGGGTTTGATACACTTCATCAAAAGTGTTTCCAATTTGATCGAGTAACACTAAATCGTTGAGTGAAAACGGACTTTCGTCAAAGCCATCACCATCAACGAGCCTTTGTACTTTTTCTGGCCAGTCGGTGTCTTTAAGACTTGGTTCTGCGAGCGTAAAGGCTAAAATTTCGGGTTCAGTCGCACTCGGATTGTTGAGTAAATAATCTACTAAAACTGGCGGCATGTTAAACGTTTGGGCGTTATCATCACCGGTCCAAAGTTCAGCGTCACCGGCAAAATCAGAGGCGTCTATAAACGCCTGCATCTCACTATCGGTGGCATCTGGATTGGCAGCCATAAAAGCGAGTAACTCTGTGGGAATACTGTGAGCACTGACGATTTGAAACATCATCCCGATAGACAAACTGAACCCTAAAATTAATTTTTTCATAACTTGAAAGACTAAATTTTCAAGAGCACTATAATTAATTTCTCGCTTAAAAAACAGAGATGACAATATTTTAATATTGTTTAACCTAAAGCGTAATGAAAGAGCTGCCTTATTTACCAACGGGAAAAGAAATTTTGTACGTTGCGGAGGATCATGAGTTTATGCAAATTGCTAAAAACGCCGCGTTAAAAGGTTCGCTTGATAGCGCTCATCCTACTGGAGCGGTATTGGTAAAAGACGGAATTCCGATTGGGGCTGGAGCCAACGGGTCGGCTTTCCACACCCGCGTTGGTTGTGTGCGTAAATTACTTAAAGTGCCAACGGGGAAGCTTTATGGTTTGTGTGGTGGCTGTTCGCCTAAAAATCATGCGGAACAAAAAGCTATTAAAGATGCGCTTGCTAAAGGGAAAGATGTAAAAAACGCAGATATTTATTTATGGGGCCACTGGTGGTGTTGTGAGTCTTGTTGGCACGCTATGATAAAAGCGGGCGTTAACCAGGTATATTTACCAAACCGGGCTTTTGAAAAATTTGGAGAAAAACGCGGCTAAGAATTTTGGCCTACGAGGAGTGCCGCTAAAGTTATTGAGAGTATAAACCAGACGATAAAAGTTATCCGCCAAGGCTGCCAAGGGTTGCCACAAATTATTTTAGCTA
>Ga0307935_1000387_pt1 | contig 20059 bp, 32 predicted proteins | sample OrgLakmetageno92_FD_201827 | JGI IMG/M metagenome (GOLD analysis project Ga0307935, IMG submission 201827) | Saline water microbial communities from Organic Lake, Antarctica - #92 | ecosystem: Environmental > Aquatic > Non-marine Saline and Alkaline > Saline | place: Antarctica: Organic Lake...
TTGGTATTTTCGGCAATTTGGCTTCAAGACCCACACCCCAAGCATAGGCGCGCGCGGTTTTTGTCAGCCGATCCTTTTTGTGGTGCGTTTTGCTGCGGGCGTTGCTTTGCAGGCCCCTGTCAGGCCAGGGAAGTGACAGTTCAATCATTGCTTTACCCCGCCCGACTTGATAAACGCCTTGATCTTCTCGCGCATTTCGTGGCGCAACTGCCGCCCGCCTTCAAGCTGGCCGATCAGGTTTGCATCGCCCACGGCGTGCTTGCCAAACATTGTCTTTGCCATGCCAGTCTTTGCGCGAAACTTTGCAATCTGGTCTAGGACTTTTTGTTCTGCGGGGTTTACCATTCGCATTTGGTCTTCCTTTTGTGCGGTTGTTTTGGGTTGTCCGTGGTTGGTAAAGACGCATCGGTGCTTTGGCATGGTGGAGCAGGTCCAATGGTTCCCTGCGCCGTCAGTAAGCCTGATGTAGGGGCCACCGCCCTTTATATGCGCATCATTTCCCTTGTTTACAAAATACCCAAACCTTCTTGGGTCCGCCTTACTAGATTTCATGTTTTCAATTTTGTCGCCTACGTTCATGTTTACGGTACCCTTGCTGGTTTTATCATGTGCCCACCTTCGGATATTGCCGCTGGATTGTCAACGTGATAATTCTGCATTGTCCGAAAATAACGCTTGCCATGTGAGATTGCCTGTTGTATGGTGGTGACACTAGAGGACGACAGGGCAGAACCTCACACGGCCAATAAAGGGGCCACATACAGGGAGAACACCATGCGCCGCGATACTTAAATGCGGCTAGCAATTATTCGGCACAATCGCCGCCAACAACACCAACGCAATTAACGGAGACGACCATGACAAAAGATTACACAACAATCGCCGAGGCTCTTGAGGCCATTCAATCCCTTGTACCTCTGATGGTGGAAAAAGGGATGGTTACGCCGTCAACTTATGTTCGCTTTTCAGATTCTTACAGGGCTGAGGTTTGGATTTGCAGCAACAGTAGGTCAGGCACTCAACTAGGTAGTTGTGGAACCGAAATAGTTAATGCCAAAACAATCCGCGAAGCCGTAGACAAAGCCCGCGCTGCAATCATGGCCCTCAAAGACCCTGAGATTGAAGCCATCGCCCGCTATCAGCGCAAGATTGCCACCGCCGTAGACGAAGGCCGCGCAGACGGTATCCCCGAAGAATACACCAACCCGGTGTCGGCAGTTATTCACACGATCCACGAGAACCTGTTAGAGGTGACAAAATGACCGACGCAGAATACGGCGCACAACGCCTCCAATGGGCCAACGACGACGAGGGCGCACGCGACGGGCGCAACAACCTGCATTTCCCCGACTTTGACGAACACGCCGAGGCATACGCCGACGACCGCCGCACAAGCCGCGTTTGGACTGACGGTGTGACAGTTATCCCCGCAGAAACAAAGGAAGCAACATGACCGACCTCCCAAAATATCACAGATTCCCGCCATTGACGCCACACAAGCCAACGCCGACAATCCCGCAGATGGAGGACCGGCACGAGCGCCAGATATTCACACACAAGGCCGAGCGCGTGGTCAATCAAGTCTTGGCGTTTGCCTTGACCGTCCTGGCCGTCGTATTTGTTGGCGGGCTGATGTATAAAACTTTTGTGTGGGGGTATTAAAATGACTGATACGAGCATAATTGGCGCACAACTGTACTACGTCGAACGTGACAACCTGCGCTATATCACAGCACACGCACCGACCGACAACGGAGGCGGAACTATTTTGGAAACTTGGGTTCCTGTCGCCGAACGTGACGCGCTACGGGGCGATAACCGCATTCTACGCACTGAAAAACACGCGGATGCTGAAGCGATTGCCACGCGGCGGGACATCAATGCAGAGAATGACCGGCTGACGAGGCGGGGGATGAAAAAATTTACAACAATAAAAGGCGGCAAACCCGCCATTGCCCACGCCGCAGATATGTGCGAGGCTGTAAAATCTGCTGTTTATGACTTTGCAGACAAGGTTCCTCTTGCCACTGCAATTGGAGTTTTGGCAATAGCGCAACGCGAAATCCTAGATGAACAAGAATAAGGAGGCAAAATGATACTTGGATACATACTTATCTGCGGATTCGGTCCACTTGAGCCGGGATCAATCGAGGGCTGCAAGGTCTACACGATACCGTTTTACAACGCGGTGACTTGCGAAAACGAGCGTGCGGGCTTCTTGGCAAACCCTGACCTGCGCGACGGCCACTACATAGACGACTCTGGCTGCATTGTGATTGGTACGGGGGTATGAACACACGCTCAGAAATACTCGCGGAGGCCGAGGCGCTAATCAACGGCGACCGTGAGAAGGACTACGGCACCCCGCAAGAGTCGTTTGGCTGTATTGCAAAGATGTGGACGGCATACCTTGGAAACCCTGTTACCGCATCGGACGTTTGCAACATGATGGTGCTGTTAAAGGTGGCACGTCTACGCACCGGCCCGCACCGCGATAGCAATGTTGACGGCGCTGGATACATGGCCCTTGGGGCGGAGATGAGTGGGGGTTAATGAGACTTGTCATCCTGGAAAGCCCCTACGCGGGCGACGTTGAGGCAAACATCGACTACGCGCGACTGTGCGTTCGTGACAGCCTAATGCGTGGGGAGGCACCGATTGCGTCGCACTTGCTTTACACGCAGCCCGGCATTCTTGACGATACCGACCCCGAAGAAAGGCAATGGGGGATTGAGGCGGGGCTTGCCTGGAAGGGCGTTGCGGATGCAAGCGTCATTTACATGGATAAGGGCATCACGGAGGGGATGAGATACGGCATTATAACGGCGCAATGGGCCGGTGTCCCTGTCGAATACCGCCGCATCGAAAACCCTTAACAATCAACCCACTGCGTGATACGCATAGCCAACGCAAGCCGATTGCCTTTCTTTTTGTAAATGCAACCGCATTGTCTTGCACTAAATTGGAAGGTTAACCATGCCAAATCCACCAATGTCAGACCAATTAGCAATAGAAGCAATAGAGGCGCTGGACCGCCACGATGGCAGGGCTTTTCTGGCCGCAAAGGCATTAGGCGTAAACGTTGAAACATTCCGCAGCCGCATTAAGAAAGCCAAGGAACGCGGGCTGCACCTATCGGACGGCGCGCAACGGGCGATGAACGACGCGGGCCTGACTGGATCGGAAGCCAAGGGCGGATGGATACACAACTATAACGAGGCGGGCAACAAGGTCGGCACAACGCGCTGGTCCGCGCCGGTTGATGAGGCCGAAACCAACAAATTTCTGGACACGATACGCGGCGCGATTGACGACCTGCAAACAATAGACGCACCGGAATACGAAATACGGGAACGACCTGATGGCGAATGCTTGCTGGTCATTGATCTGTCTGACATTCACGTAGGCAAGCTGTGCGTCGAAACAGAGACGGGCTACACCTACAGCCGCGAGATTGCCGTGCAGCGCATGGTTGAAGGCACGCGCGAGTTAATCCGCAAGGCGTCGGGCATGGGGGTGGGGCGCATCTTGTTTGTTCTGGGCAATGACATCCTGCACGTTGACGGGCCTCGCTCAACGACGACAAGCGGCACGTATCAGGACGGCCACGGCACCATTCACCAGATGTACCGGGACGCAATGGCGGGATATGTGAAGTGCATTGAATTGGCACGCCTCACAGCGCCAGTGGACTTGATATTCGTGCCGTCAAATCACGACTGGCTTATGGGCTGGTGTTTGGCCCGCGAGGTTGGCGCATGGTTTCGCAACGCGCCTGACGTCACCGCGACTGATTACAATCTGTCAGAAAATCACCGCAAGTATTATCGCTTTCAAGACAACCTGATCGGCATAACGCACGGCGACGGGGCAAAGGAATCCGACCTCTACCCGCTAATGATGACGGAGGCGCGGGCGCACATTTCAGAATGCCCGCATAAATATATCTACGTCCACCACCTACACCACAAAATCCGCAAGCAAGCGGGCGTGTTGTCTCACAAGCGCGAAAAAGACCATATCGGAATGACAATGATGCACAACGCCGTGCGCTCAATGGAGGGGGATAATGTGCAAATTGAGTATGTCCGCTCACCAACCCCGCCAGACGGATGGCACCATCGCAACGGATATATCAACCGGCAAGCTGTTGAGTGTTTCGTACACCACCCATACGACGGGCAGGACGGGCGCTTCACGGTTTGGTTTTAGACGGCTTAACAAAGGAAATAACATGACACCAGTAACGGCTACGGCGACGGCTTCGGTGGCAAGCCCAAAGTGCCTTACTTCGATGTCAGCCATTTGAACATGGATGGCGGCAATAGCGGATAATTGTAGGTTATAGAAACACACCAACAGGAGTTACTGACAATGGCATACGGAATTGCAAACCACAACGGCGAGGAGGTGGAGGTGGCGTTCAGCGCCACCGGCGTTGCCACCGACTATGGCGTGGACCGCTCACCCACTTGGATCGAGTGGGATAATGTGGCGATAGATGATCTGACGATACTGGGGGTTGCGGTCGATGTGTCAAAGCTGCCGGTTGATCTGCAAGGGGCGATCTATGCGCTGGCCGACGATCTCGAATTTGAACAGGAGGATCCTGACTATGACTGACAACAACCACCCTCGCTTTGCCAACCTGCGCACTGGAGGCAACATGCCCCGCAAACGCACAGGATTGATCCGCGACGCCATCAGTCTGCTACTCATCATCGCCATGTGTGTGGCGTTTTATGTGGTGACGCCGTGAAGCAACCCGCCGACCTGCCCACATACCACGCCATACCGCCGCTTGGTGGCGACAACCCCAGCCCATTCGGTGCGCCTTGGGCTGGCCCTCTAATTGCCGACGAACTCAAGCGGGCCGAGCGCCACGCAAACAAGGATGCTGAATGATGGTAGACCAAACCACACAGGCCGAAATCGACGCCGTGCGCGCCGAGAACATCGAATTGCGGGCGCGGCTTAAGGCGGCTCGGGGTGCTTTGGCTGACATATATGACGGGGAACCGCAATGGCCAGACAAGCCCAAGAAGGAACTCAAGTGGTGCCGTAAACGCGCCAAAGAAGCCTACCGCGTCACAGGTGACGCGCCATGACCCGGCCCATGACCCCAAACACAAAAATGCCGCGCAGGCCGATACGGCGCGCGGCTTATGTTAGCAAAACGGCAAAATCACGACACACCGCTGCGTCTATGTTAACGAAACGCGGCTAATTCGACACACACCCATCGGGCCAGCAATTCACCACCGTGATGAGTTCCAGCCCCGTCGCCCGCATCTTGTCTACGTCGTCACCCAAAAGGGCCCCAGCGTGTTCCCGCGACACTGGCACAGCCGCATCAAGTATCGCCGCCGCCCTGCCCTCATTCGGTAAACTTTCGCAACCCATCAAGAACATCATCGGGATTGCCAGGAATGTCAGTCTGCGCATTTCGTACCTCTTTGGCTTCGTCCGCGTATGCTTCGGCCATATCGTCAGCCACGGCCTGCTTGCCCTCTTTGCGGCCCCTGTGGCGCTGTAGTTTGCTGTTGCCCCAGAACGCCGCGACAACGGCCCCAAGGATGCCCAGAAGGGCGGGAATGCTGGTCAACAGATCAATCACGTCACCACCACATAAATCAGCACAGCGATGCCCGCTAGAACCACAAACACAGCGCCCCAATCAATCATCATTTCATTGCACCCCGCACGCCGATGCCAACTAGGCCCGCGTTAATCAGCAGGGAGGGGGGAACCCCGCCCGTCAGCGCGTTAATCGTGCCCGTAACCGCCAACCACCCATGAAGCGGCTCAAAGGCCACCACAAGGCCCGCAATGAGCGGCGCGAATGACGCCCACCACGTTAGGGATTTAGGTTTGAAATACTTTTTCATTTCCGTCCTCCAAATAGCGCAGCGATTGCCGCAAGGAGCGACGCGAGCGGGTTTGTCTGCGGTTCAATCTCGGTTGCAGGTGGGGCAGTGCCGTAGCCGTCTGCCTTGAGCGCCGCGTCGTATGCCCGCGCAATGGTGGCGATTGCAGCCGCCTTGTCCGTGCCGTTGATAATACGTCGAGCGCCCCTAAAGTCTGACTTTGACAGCGTGATGTAATCGCCCAGCTTCTTGCCAGTGAACCAGCCCTCAAGACTGCCGGTAACAAGGATTTTGGCCGATACGTCCGGCTTCATGACGGCTTCGGGGTTGGTTGTCAGATCAAGGCCCAACTGCTTGCCCGCATGGATATAGTTGCGCTCCCACGTCAGTTGAACGTAGCCGCGACCATACCACGGATAATATCGCAGGTTTTTCTTGCGCCACGCCTCGGCATTCTTGACCCAATACGCTTCTTTGACAGGGTGAACGGTTCGCGCTGTTTCCCAAAACGCCGTGGCCATTACGTAGGCCGCCTGGTTGCGCAACAGGCCCGCCATCTTGCATTCCTTTAGGATTAGTTGGCTGTCGCCCAAGTGCAGGTCAGGTGTCATTTATCAAGCCCCCTCAAAAGTGTTTTGATGTCTTGGCCAATCTCGTCTAGCCGCTTGTCGGTCCGGTCCCTGCTATCCTTGGCTGATTGCAGGTCTTCTTTGCGCTGTGTCCAGAGACGTTTGATTTCGGCGGTGTTGGAAAGGCCCCGCGCCTCAAGCCTAACAAGCCACACGACCGCGCCTAGTGCAGCCGCGACAATCGCCCAATAGTCCGCAATCAGTTCCATCGGTGTATTGTCCTTAGAATTTGCCATCCCACACCCTGAGATTAGCGTTGTCGGAACTCATCATTTCTTTGGCGACGACCTCTTGCATGGCTTGGGTGTCGGTGTAATCAACGCCCCACTTCTTAGCCCACTCGTAAAACATCTTCATAGGCACAAGGCCCACGAGCTTGTTATCACTTGCCCCGTCGAGTCCCGCGCTTTTTAGGGCTTTCGCGCGTTCCAGCACCGGATTGTAGTCGTGCGTCTGCTTGATTAGAATCTTGCCCGTGGTCTCGTCGAAAGTCATTGATTCGCTTATCTTGCTCATCTGGTCCCTCAAATTTCAAGTGTGGTGATCTGTTGCGCAGGATAGCCGCGTTTTCTTCGCTTAGTTCAAACGTCTCGCCCAAGCGGTACAGCGTACCCTCAACAAACATTCCATTGACTAAAACTTTGTATTTCATGCTTTCCCCCTAAAGGTTGGCAGTAGGGCGACCGTTAAGCCGCCCCGCCGTTGTTTAGGAGATTGCGTTGTCGAACAGGCCACCGTTTGCGGCTTCGTTCTTGCAAACCAGCGTCAATTCAGTGATGACCTGACGTTTCTCGTTATCGCCGGACTTGGCAAGCTGTGTGTTCTTGGTTGGCCGAAGAACGCCAGCACACCACATATCTGACTGGTTGATGAAGATGTCGCGCGAACGGTTCTCGCGGGTCATCTGCCACTTAACCGTACCCCAAGGAGTGACGTAGATCGCCATTGCGTTGCGCACTTCGTCCTTGGTGGAGTCGATATTGGCCCGCTGGTTGTTGTTGCCAGTGAACCCAAGGGCAATGTTCATCTGGTAAGAAGAGAGCATAACCGTGTCAGGCTTGCCGCCAGCAGACCAGATTGATTCCATCACAGTGTCGAAACGTGCCTGTGAGAAGTCAATCAACGTGGTTGTTTCATCGGTACGTGCATCAGTACCGTCACCGGTTGGAGACGCGCCTTCGTTGGCACCAAACAATACGTTTGTGGTCAACCATGCAGGTGCGCCAGCAAGCTCGCGGGCAGTTGTGGCGTTACCGGCAACGCGCGCGTTGTTGGCAAACATGGCCTTTTCAATGTCCAGCTTTTGCTCCTTGGCAATCTTCAGGACTTGGTAAGCCATTTCCTTTGCGCGACCAGCTTTGTTCAAGCCGTCATCGGTGCCGGGAATGACAACCGCGTTCTTGAAGATTTGCGTATAGTTGCCAAGGCGAGTTGTTGCCGAGCGGGCTTCCGCAGCGGTGTCGTCGCCTTCAATGTGCGCGTTTGCAGCGGAGCTACGCAATGAATCGGTCATCCATTCGTGCAAAGTGTTGGACGCTTTGACCTTTGCCATGCCGCTGTAAAACGGTGTTTCTTCTGGCGAAATGTCATAGATAGTGTCTGAAAGGTCCTCGCGGATGCCTTTAGCATCGTAGGAGTCGAAAGTGTTAGCTGGCTGTGCCATTTTGAAAGTTTCCTATTCGGGTTTATGTGTCAGGCGCAAGCATCGCCGCCGCAAAGTCTTCAAGACTGCCGCTTTGTTTTGCTTTCGCCAATTGCTTTGCGCGGGCAACGCTTTTAGGCTGTTGTCTGCGTCCAGTCGGCTTGATTGACTTCTGGGGCTTTGGCGTCGTTTTTGCCGCAGCTTTGCCAGATTGCAATTCCTGCCATTTCATCGCGTCCATGAGGACTTTGACCGCACGGGAATCCGTAACCCCGCCCATTTCGTCTGGGCTGTAGCCGTAGTTTTCCGTACCCATTTTGAACAACTTATCTCGGAGCGGCGCTGCCGTCTCGGGATTGGCAAATTCAGGAATTTCAGTCTGCAAGCGTTGCACTTGCTCTTGAAGGTAGACCTGTTTCGCATGCTGTTGCATTGCAGATTGCCGTTGTGTAACGTCATTGATCTGAGTCTGCTGGGCAGTGTACTCAGCCATAGCGGCGTCATATCGGGCGTTTTCCTGCATGTAGCCGATTGGGTCGGAATTAAGCAGGTCTGCACTTGGCTTTTGCGGCTTTGTCTTCATGCCGTTTTGTTGTAGGCTCTGGACGGTTTCAACGAATTTACGCTGTTCCGCTTGTAGGGCTGAATACATCTGCTCAGTCTGCTTGCGCATGTCGGCGGACTCTTGCATCCCTTTTTGAATGTACGCTTGCCCCGAATAGGAGCGCTGTAGGTCTTCAAGTGTCACCTGCTTGTCCGCACCATCGACTTTGACAGTGTAGAGCTTGGTTGCGGGCTTCTCGTCGCCTTCGTCTTGTTCGGCTGCGTCATTCTCATCGTCGGATTCGTCGCCTTCGTCTGACGCCTCATCCTCAGAGGTCTCGTATTCTTCTTCGTCTTCTTCGCGTGCGTCGTCTTCCTCTACTTCCTCCAATTCGGGCGCTTCTTCTTGCGTTACCTCCTCAGTTTCGGTTTCAGCTTCGGGCGCGGGTGCCAGCAGTCCTTCGACCGCTGTGTCAAGATCAGTCGTTGACACGGTCCTGATTCCTTTTCTCTATGATTTTGCCGTCTGTGATAAAGGATCGCATCTGGCTTTGAACTTCTCTAATGGCTAATGCCATCCGCCGGGCCTCGAGGACTTCCTTCTTGGTTGCCAGCTTGTGTGTAAATATATCACATTGTCGCTGATATGCAACAGTGAACCCTTCTTGCAACACTTCGTCGTTCATAATGTGTTCGGCGTGCTGCGCTCTTGTGGCTTTATCCATTGTTCATGCCTCCATATTGGCGCGGCGCGTTCTGTTGGGCGCTAACCTGCGCAACGTCTACGCTCGTGCCGTATTGGCCCAAGATTTTAGCCGCATCGACAAGCAACTTCTGCGCCATTTCGTCACGCTTGAAGTCGTCGCTGTTCGCCATATCCAGCATCTTGCGCTGGTGTTCCATTGTGGCTTTCTGCATGTCCACTTGCGCCCGCGTCTGTGCTTTCATCTGCTCGGTCTGCAAGAATGCCGCGTTAGGGTCGCCGCCTTGGCCCTGCTGTGCCTGTGCCGCTTGCGCCTGCGCTTGCATTAGCTGCTGTTCAATCTGCTGGTTCATAGGCTGCATGTAGCGGTCTGAATTGTGGATGCCGCCGTGCGCCATAATGTCGGCCTGTGCGTTGCGGATATTGGTCATCGAAACCATACCGTTTTGCGGCCCGTACTGGCTAAACACCTGCATTTGCAGACCCGCAATCTGTTGCAGGGTCATCATCTTTTCGTCGTGCTTGTTTGTGCCGAGACCAACGTTTGTCATCATATCTAGGTCAACGCCCCAAGAGCGCGGATCAACGGGGATAAACTGCCCGTCAAGGCGCATCATTTCTTCGGGGTTAGGATTCTGGCGTGCAATTTGCGCAATGGTGCGGAATAGCTGTTTCATGCCGCCCTCGGCCAGTGTGCGTGCGATAAGCTCCGAGACCGCCGTTGCCGCCTGGACTGCCGCGTTCACGCCCGTTGCCGTCTGGTTTTGCAGGCTGTCTGTGTCCATGCTGCCATTGGCCCCTGACACGCCTGTTTTGGACCTGATAGCCTCATCATAGAGCGCGATTGCTGGAATGGCGGACGTTGCCGCCGATCCAATGACAAGTTCACGAACGGCCGTCATGTCAGTAGTGCGCACAACCCCACCAATCTCGTTGTTTAGCACGTCGTCCATTTCCACCGCGTTGTCATTAACCAACAAGCGCGGGTTATTCATCATTGCGATGTTGTCGAGCAGGCCGCGAATAAGCGACGTGGATGCGTCTTGGTCCTCAAGGATGATGTCAACGATTGAACGGCCAAAGAAGGTGTGCGGTTCTGGGTCCACCTCAAAGACAGCAAACGGGTTGAAGTCGCAAAGCTCATATTCAAGCAGGTCGTAATTCAGGCCAGCGCAGATGAACTTATACAGACGCGGGATGCCCGTTCCTTCGATGTCCATTTTCATGTAGGCTTCGGTGATTTGAATCTTACGCATTGACGGATCGTTGTCGTTTTCGTCGTCGTCGCGTTCGCCCCACCCGCTGCGTGCGATTTCTTCTTCCTCTTGCACCGATCCAGAACCGGATCCGGCGTATTCGTAAACCTCGTCAAAATCAAAGCCCATTTCCACAAGGTCGCCAACGCGCCCGTCTGTGTTATGGCCGCAGATAAAGCAATCATCCAAGCTGACCGCGCCGCTATCCACAAAGAAGTCTTCCGGCGCAATGCTGGCAATCTTGATTTCGCCGCGCTTCTTGGTCAGTGAGACCTTGGCGTCGTACAATGCTGGTGAAATAGGCTGGCCCATTGGGTCAAACACGGCTTCCTGCGTGATGGACGACTCAACAATCTCGGCGTTCTCGTCGCTGTCAAGGTCCGCCATTTGATCTTCGGTCAGGCCGGAATACTCGTCAAACTCCACCTCTGACGTTTCGTCGTAAAACGCCTTTGCGATGCCAACCTTTTTGATAAGGGCGTCGTGGAATACGTCGCTCAGGACACTAAACCCGTCGTTGCGGTTGAACACGTAGCTGCAATACTTGGACGCCTGATCTGCTGCGTCTACGGCTTGCGGTGTGCGTGGCACAAACTCAACAGGCGCGGCTGACTGCAAAAACACCCGCATAAGGGCAGGCTTGATCGCTCGCACCGTGTCACGGCATTTTGTCGCCACAACCTTAGAGCGTCCAGACTCGTGCTTTAGGTCCGAATGCCCGTCAAAGTATTTCTGCGCTTTGATCCGATCCGGCGCGATTTCGCTTTCGATAAAGTCCACCGCTTCACGAATAGCGACCTGCACCGAGTTGCCGATTTGATCTTCTGTTGGCTTTTTCAGTTCCATAATTTACCTTTGGTCCTGTGAAAGAAGTCCCGGCAGCATTGGCGTGGCCTGCCGTGGAATAGATAATGGGTCACGCAAGAGTGACTGCATGGCGTGGCTGCGCATCATTGCTTGGCCCGCCATTGGTGCCATTTGCGCCGCGCCCGCACCAGCTATAGCGCCGGGCATGTTGCCAACGGCAAAGCCAGCCGTACCGCCAAGCGCAGCAAGACCGCCCGGAACCGCAAAGTTGCGGTTTGATCCGGGGCTAACTGCTGGTGCGGGGCGCAGTATGGCAGCGCCCGCGCGTGTGAAGTCCTGCATTGGAGTGCCGCGCCCCAAGGCATAAGACTCGCGGCCTTGTGACCTGATAATTGATTGATTGAGCGCCGTAGGTGATAGCGTGCCACGCTCTGCGCCCGCGCGTGTGGATGCGTCTCGAACCCCGATAAAATCACGATAAGACGTTCTTGCCGATTCTAAAGATGCGATGTCGTCGGTGCGGCCAGCAACAGTCAGTGCTTGGTCTGTTAGGCTGTCTATAAGTTCGCGAACAGAATGCGCCGCCTGTCGTGTTGCAATTTTGTCGCTCATTGCTAAGTCGCCGATTTCTTGACGCCAGCCTTTTAATCTCTCCGCCGTAACTGGCGACCTTGACTCAGCAAGCGCCCGTATTTCATTTGCTATTCCGCGCAGGCGTGGCTCTAATGAACCCTCTGGAATGCGATCCTTGTATCTATCAGCAACGTCAAGTGCGCGTTGGGCAATGTTGGAGTCTGGCACAATGTCCGCGCCGCGCACAGCATCATCCATTTGGCCAACAATCCGCTGCTCTACAGCCCGCAATGTTTCAGGCGTTGCAAGTCTTTCCGCGCTGCCAAGCTGGCGCATTGTTGATGCCGTGAAGTCGTCAAGCTGCGCGCCCGATGGTGCAAGACGCCCTTCTGCACGCATAAGCCGTTCGGCCCCGAGCCGCTGGCCCGCAGTAACGTTTCGCACGCCAGCACCGTCAAGGACGTTTGCCAGTCGTGACGCTTCGTCAGTGCCTCGAAACTGACCGGGGCGCGGGGTTGCGGCGACACTGCCAAGAAGTCCGCCCGCGATACGCGCTGGCATTTCAAGCCGTGTGCCTTCTGTAAGCTGGCCCGCACCCTCAGACGCAAGACCACCCAAAAGGCCAGCCTTCGCGCCCGCGCCGCCGCCGACAAACTCGCCAACTGTCTGCGCATATTCGCCCGTTGTGGTTTGTGGGTTGTATCCTGTTGCGCCGCTTGTGATTTGAGAGCCTAAATTCCTGATGCCGTCGCCAAGGCTAGGAATGTTTGTGCGCGAACCTTCTGGAATAAGTCCTACCCGCTCAGAAAGCGCGTCAAGTCCACCGCCGATTGTGGCTGGCAATGCCGCCAATTCAGTTGCGCCGCGCCCCAATCCAGACAAGCTAGACCGGACGACATCCATCAAGGCACCGCCTCGCGCGTTTTGCGGCTGTGGATCAGTCAGGGTTGACACGTCAAACAACGGCGCGTCCATCGTGCGGCCAAATCGGTCAACGTCGCCCGCCGGTGGCGCGGTTTGCTCTTGCGGTACAGCGGCAGAGACAGAAGCAGCGGCACGAGCGGCTGCAATAAGCCTGTTGGCGCTATCGGTGTTGCCGTCCGCCACGGCCCGCCTTGCGGCTGCTTTCAATTGCTCCTCGGTGTATCCTTCATATCCAGCCATTAGTTGCCAACTCCTAAATAGTCCAAATCAGCCTGCGGAACGCCGCCGCCCGCTGCTGGCGTGCCTGTGGAGCCTCCGCCATACGCTGCAAGCAAATCCTTCACTTGCTCGGGAATGCCGGACGACTGGTCTAGAGTCCGCAAGTCCTGTGTCGCCTGTGCTTGGGAATAAGTGGTGTCGTTCATTAGGCGGTTAACAATATCGGCGCGGGCCATGTTGAACTGAGACTTAGCTTGCATTACTGAGATAATTGCGGAGTTTGCTTCCCTTGTGTTTTTCATGTTGCCAAAACCGTCAAGCATACCCTGATATTCAATGTCAGACGTAGAGCCGGAACCCTCCACCCGAAGTGTTGGCGCGACACGTCGCATAATTGAAGTCCGCAACGCCGAAACGTCGCTAAACTCTGGGAACATTTCGGCAAACCTGCCCGTTACTGGTCCTTCTGGCGCAACGCTTGCCAATTCCTGCAACACATTGAGATCGCCCATAACTGCGGCGCTGGCTGACCCCGCAGTCCTAAACGCGGAAAACTCATCAACTAGACTTTCAGACAAGCCTGTGCGCAGCGCCGCGTCCGCTGAATCAGCCGCGTCGCCAGTGTGGATGTCAATGTTAGTCCCGCCGCCGAAAGCACGCTCCATTGCCTCTGTCGGATCCGTGCCGTTTGCCAGCATAAACTGATAATTCTGCATTGCGCTCGTCTGGTCAACGGGCGCGTTCGCCGCTGCCATTTCCGCTTGATACGCCTGCAACGCTGGCCCAACGCCCACCGCGTCCGCCATTGTTGCAAACTTTTCGCCGCCGGGCTGATTGAGCAACCATTCAATTGTACTATTCCTGCGGTTGGCGTCACGCCGTCCCTGTTGCTGGGCCTGAACCTGCCGCGCCAAGTCTCGGTCAGGGTTTAAGGTCATTGAGTTGAACCCCATCGCAAGGTTGCCCATAAGGTCCTTGAAGTTGTCACGCTGATAGAATGACTGCCCCGTTGGACCCGCTGCGCCTTCTTCACGACGTTGTAGGCCGAGAGCACCTAGAATGCCTTGCGGCGCTTGTTCCTGTGCCATTTGTGGCGCTCCTCTTGTACTTACTGTTGCCCGTGGGTTTGGGGCCTGTTGACTTGGTGTGTGTGGCTGGTGGCCTGCGTGCGGTTGCGATCCGCCAACTTGAAAGTGAACCCCATCCCGCAAGGACTCCCAATCGCCGCCCCATACAAAATCATTATACCCAAGCTGTGACGCCGCCGCCTTTGCAGCCTCGGCTATTGGCCGGTATGCCTCAAAATCCCAATTCACCCCACCGTTGCCGTCTGGAATGAATATGTCTGCTGCGTTGCCGACTAAGTGGCGGCTGTTCATTGTTTGGCTTGCGCCGCTGTCGAAAAGTTCTTGCTGTCGATCCCGCGTGCGCATCCCCTCCGATATTTCAAAAGGAACGCCCGACGTATTTCGCGCCATCGTTAGGATTTCGTACAGGCGAGGGTCAACCCCTTGGAAGTTTCCGGTTGACCGCTCGTTAAAGATAGTCATTAGTACAGCCCGCCGATAATATCACCCTTTAGCCCGCTGTAATTAACCCGCAGGTATCCGTCCGCGCCGGTCGTGACCAGTTCGGGGTGCGTCTTTTGCAACTCGTCAGCCATAACGCCAAACGTGCCTTGACCCGGTGATACGACCTTCAAGCCTTCTTCGTTCCAGTCCCAATTGTAGAACCGGATGCCGTCGATGTCGCCAACGTGCTGCACGTTTTCTTTTAGGCGAGGGTCGGAAAAATTGGTGCCACTCGCCCCCAGCGCCCCAAGAGACAGATAATCAAAAAGCCCCGGTTGCTTTGTCTGCGTTGTGGTTTGCCCGTATTGAGCGCCGCCAAGCGCCTGCAATGGAAGGCTAAGCGCCTGCTGTGGTGCGCCCGTAAAGCCCGCGTATTGCTGACGGCCTGCGTTCATAAGCTGCTGCATCAACGCTTGTTGCTGCCCGCCCTGTTGCGCTTGCTGTTGCCCGATCTGCTGACCAAAGCCAAAGCCCATGTTGGACAGATTGCCCATTTGGTTAGCCGCTTGTAGCCCGACCTGCTGTTGGTTTTGTGCGCCGCCGAGTGCGGTGTTAAAGCCCTGCTGTTGAAGCCGCCCGAACGTATCCGCGCCCTGACGCGCAAAGCCCTCATTGGTCATCGCATCCGCGACCCCGTGGCGTGAACCACCGAACGCGCCTGCCGCTGACGCCTGTGCGCCCATGTTGTTGGTTGCCATTTGGCGTTGCCGCTCAAGGCTGTCTAGCGTGTTGCCCGTGACCTGCTCGGTGTAGGGGTTCATAAACGCGCCGATATTTGGCCCTGCTGCCGCTGCTTGCGTTCCGCCTAGTGCCGCGTTGTACGCGCCCGCCGATTGGCCGAAAACACCGTTGCCCGCGCCCGCCGTCGGCCCGCCGACTTGCGACATTGCTGGCTGATAAGGTGCCTGCGTTTGTTGTGGATTTGCTCCGCCTGCCATTTTACTTGCCCCCGCCCATCCCAGAAGGTCGTGAGGACCCGGGAAATAGTGATGTTCTGGGAGCTTGTGGCCCTCCAGGATCAATGAATTGGTCTGTAATAGCCTTGTATTGGTCGGGACGCTGCGCCTGTAGCTGGCCAACTGCGCTTTCGTACATTGGCGCTGACGAATAGCCCATCACGCCGTTGAAGTCCTGCGCTGCTGGCATTCCCTCCATTCCAGTCATACCGCCGCCCGCCATGCCGAACGCGTCTGCGGCGTTGCTGGTGTTGGCAAAGGACGCCTGTTGCATGGGGTTAAATGCCGCCACGTCAGCACCGTAGTAGGGCGTGTAGCCAATCTGTGAAATCTCATCAGCCCGTGCAAGGTTCGCTTTTGATGCGTCCTCAACCCATTGTGGAATTTTTACCTCAGAGGTGGTGCTTCCGCCTTTTCCGCCGCCGCCGCTCATATCGTGCGCTCCATAACTGTCATTACTGCCTTCCAGTTCTCTTTGCCAAGGACCTTAAGCCAGCCGTGTCGCCCGCTCATTGTCATACTTTCGCAGCCTTGGGATTTACCCCAAGCTGCGGCTGAATCAATCATGCCGACCAATTCTTCTTTGTCACCAGCGGCTAGAAACACGTGCAACACCTTCTTTTTCGGGTAGCATATGATTTCCGTTATAGCACAACTGTTGCACGTTGGCCACACTTGCATCTTGCTAGACATGACGCCCTGTGCCACGTCCTCAAAGTCATGCGTGCCACCGCTATAGGCTAGTGCCGCCTCGATCCTGTCGCGGTATTCTTCTAGGTTTACCATGTTGATATTGCCACCCGTTTCCATGTGTCGGTTGCAGTGCAGACGTAAAGGTGCGTAGTGTCCTGCGCCAATTCGCCCGCCTGCCCCGATGCTGTCGCGCTTGCAGGCACGCCGACAAACAAACCGATTTGCGCGTATGCGCCGCCCTTAGAGACAATCGGATAACCGTTTGCGTTGTCCCAAAGGAGTGTCCCGTTTTCCGCCGCAGTCAATCCGGACCGCTTGTAAGTCAGCCTTGACCACTGCGCGGCGATAGTGCGGCGAAAGTCTTGCGCCCAGACACGAACGTCAGGCCCTACTGGTGGCAAGCCATTCATCGACGGCCACCTGCAAAGGCTTCGACGCGCATAGTCCCCACACGCCAGTCAGCCAGCCGGGCCGCATCAACGCGCATTCGCACCTGTCGCCCCGTAAACCGCACGTCTGTCGGGGTTCCCATCGTGTAAGGCCCGAATGACTGCTCGTCGCCATTTGGGTAAAACCGTGTCTTAAATGTCGCAGTTACGTCGCCCTGCGTTTCCTCGTCGGGCAAAAGGCTTGTGACCGAATAAACATTCTCGCCCGTGCCGATTGTGATAGGTCCGCTTTCCGCAAACACAGCGTCGGCACCATGCATCAACCCAACCTCATGCTCGTACACGTTCCCGCTTACATCGGCCCACAACGGATACTTGAACACACCGCGAGGCACTGCCGATGTGCGCTCAATTGTGCCAATCATCCAGTGGCCCTCTGCGTAGTCTAGTGCGACATATCTGTCACACTCATTGGACCCGCCCGATGGATAGAACCACCAGATTTCGCTGTGTTGCGCTAATGACACAGTATGGATCAAGCTAACCTGTGATCTGTTAATGTCACCAAAGACATAATCAGCAACGTCGCACGGCAATTCCTGCACCGCGCCGCCTGCGAACGTAAAGAATGCGTTTTGCCCCATCCAGAACGCGCCTGCGTCAACGGATACCAGCGCCTTGCGCGATGTAATGCCGCACGCTTGGCCCACCTTCTCAAAGCCATAGACGAATGGTGGGCCTTGATAGGTTGCCGTGTGGGCGTCTTGGTCTGTCAGGATTAGCGATTGGCCGCGCACGTTAATTCCGCACATAATCTGCCCAGACGTTTGCAACTCAATATCGCCCGCCTCGTTTGTCGCCGCCGCCGTCCATACCGTGTTGTTTTCGCGGTCACACCATTGAACCTTGCGCGGATTGCCACCAGCGCCAAGCGCAAACAAAAAACGATCCGCTGAAACTAGCAATGAAAGGTTGTCCACTGGTGCGTTGCTAATTGCCGCCGCTGGGGTGCCTGTATCCAGCGCCCATTCGTACAGCTTTCCGTCCGCGCTTGAGCAAGCAACAAGGTTCTCGCCAAAGTTATCAAGCGCCCAGGTTGTCGCCTCTGAAAAGGTGCCTGTGTCCGCCCGTTCCGTGCCAAACGTTCCGGCCCCAAAAAAACCGCCGCCAAAGCCGGTGAACGCCGCAGAACGAATAAGCCCCGACGTAAAGCTCACCGGTGTGATGTCAGTTGTCGTGCCTGACGCCGACGTGGTGAATAGTTTGTTATACGTCCCCGCCGCGATGCGCCGATCCCCGTTCAGGTCATCCCAAGCGAGCATCCCGCGCGGGGGCTGGTCGTATGCTGTTTCTAAGCGCGTGCGCCACCCGCCAACCGGCCGCAATGACCCGTCACGCCAGCGCACTAGGTTAGCGTCACGCCACCGGCCCGATTGGTCAAACTCGGTTCCGTTGCGATAAACGCCGGGCGGTATCTCAAGTGGCAGTAGTGGCATTTGTGGCCTTTCCTTAAAAGCTGTAAGATACGCCGATAACAGCGCCGTAATTGATGCCGCCGCGCCCGTCAGTCTCAAAAGCGGGGGCAATAAATAAGTCTACGTTGTCCGCAATCTCGTAACCAGCGCGTAGATATGGTGCCACTGTTATAGACTCGTACCCACCAACCGCGCCAACCTCAAGAAACGCGGCGTCATACTCAAAGCGCCAGCCCAGATACGGTGATACGTTGCTTTCGCTGTTTAGATATGCACCAGCAACAAAACCGCTGTCAGCCTGCAACTGAATATGCGGGTGAATTTCATTGTAATCTCCGTTCATGCCGATGTGCTGGCTAAATGCTATGGCGAATATCAGGTCCATGTGCTTTCCTACTTTGGTGCGATTATGAGGGTTACGGCTGCGGAACTGTTGGTGCTATTGGTAGCCCCCGTGAATGTAAGAACGGCAGGGTCAAACGCTCCGGCAGCCCATGCAAAGCGGCCCACACCTACCGTAGCGCAACGAATGTCATTGGCTCCAGATGTCTCAAACCCGTCAAATTGTGAAAACCCTGACGTGTCGTAGACTTTAGTGCCATCTCTGTGTGACCCTGCACCCCCCGCGAGTATTACCGCCCCCAGAACAGTCGGAGTAATTGCAGGTGCGTCAACTTCCGCTGTGTTATTTTGGTTTGCGTCAGCAAATACCGGTGTATCAGTTGATGCGCCAGCGTACACAAATACCGCCGCAGCCATCGAGTTACGAGTAGATTGCGTACCCCCTGATATTACCATTCCAGTGTCCGGTGTTGACCCCATAACCTTATAGTAAACACTTAGATCAGTGCTGTTAGTGTCTGACCCCCCCTTGTTAACGAGCAGCGTCCACCCGCTCGGTGTTGGGACCGATTCTGGGACTTCTCGTGACGCAACACCAACGTATATAATAACAAGATCGCCTTCGCGCGGCGCTGACGATATGCCACCGGATAGGCCGTCGATAGGCACAGTTACATCACTTGTTGTCCCGTCGCGGGCGTAGGACTGTGAGCCTACAAACTTCAAACCGCCCATCCGCGTAAATGTAAACGGCATAAGCATTATTGAAGCGCCTCAATGCTGGCAGACGCAAACGCGCCAATGCGGATTATGTGGATGAAGAAGTCGTCACCATCCGTTGTGGTAAGAGTGTCACCACCAACCTTTTGATAGCCCGCTGCGAATGTGATTTCCCCTGCGCTTCCGTTGTTTGTAACCTGAATAGAGATAGGCCCGTTTGTTGCAGGGATTGCTAGTGTAAACGCGCCGCCGTTTGTGAGTGATTTTAGGTTTTCTTTAGCATTAGCGACCTCTGGAGTTACCGTGCCGCTTGAGATTGTGCCGAGGGCCTCAACGTCAGACGAATAACCAGCCGTGAGATTATCGGAAACGTCAGGCTGTAGGATGGCGGTCACGTCGTCAAGCAGGCTTAACTCCGCCGCTGTCGCTGTGACCCCGTCAAGGATATTCAGCTCTGCGACGGTTGCCGTGATGCCGTCTAGGACATTGAACTCCGCAGCCGTGGCAGTAACCGCGACACCCGCGACCTCCCAGCCTGCGATCAGGTTAGGCGTAATGCCCGTCGTGCCGTCTAGAAGGTCATCTAGAGTGTCCGAATTTGCGTTTAAATGACCTCCCCATGAATCTTCTGAGGCCCCTACTTCTGGCTTGGTCAGGTTGTAGGTCGTTGTGAATGCGTTTGCCATTTATGTTTTCCCTAGAATGCCGTGATTGCAATGATACCCAAGACGCGCTTTGGCCTTTTCGTAA